>JAABUX010000148.1_pt1 | contig 123135 bp, 114 predicted proteins | sample 5561851 | NCBI WGS metagenome assembly JAABUX01 (sample SAMN10711883, study PRJNA513361) | rock metagenome | isolation source: Antarctica rocks | place: Antarctica: Victoria Land, Richard Nunatak red sandstone | collected 2016-01-03
TCTTTGGGGCAATTTCCGTTCTTCAACATCACCTGAAAACCCTGATGTCATTTTACTTCCGCGCTCAGATCTCGCTCGCCTTGCCTATGCTGCCTGTTCTTCAGCTTAAAATGGGCAAAGTCCAGGTTATGTGAGTCAAAAATACTATTTTGTTGGAGCAGTATGGCGAATCAACTGTATTACGGCGACAATCTCGATATGTTACGCAAACATATCGCCAACGAAAGTGTTGATTTAGTCTATCTCGATCCCCCCTTTAACTCTAAGCAAGACTACTCTGTTATTTTTAGAAATACAAAGGGGCAAGGGAGCGAAGCACAGATAAACGCTTTCAAAGATACATGGCATTGGGGAACAAGTAGTGAGTACGCTTTACAGCGTGATATTCCTGAACATTGTTCTGCGAAAGTGATTGAAGCTGCAAACGCCATTGTCGATCTCGTTGGCAAAAATGATCTCTCTGCATATTTAGTGATGATGATTCCTCGCCTTGTTGAGCTAAAGCGTGTTCTCAAGCCTACCGGCAGTATATTTCTTCATTGCGACAACACTGCAAGCCATTATCTGAAAATTGTGTTGGATGCAGTTTTCGGAATAGAAAATTACAGAAGTAATATTACTTGGAAGCGCACAAGTGCTCATAGCGATGGCAAACAAGGACGTAGAGGGTTAGGGCGCATAACTGACATAATTTTTTTCTATAGTAAGAGCGAAAATTTCAAATTGAATATCCAATATATGCCATATGACAAAAGCTATGTCAAAGATTTTTATAAATATGTGGAACCGGAAACAGGAAGATTATATCGTTTAGGAGATTTAACAGGTCCTGGTGGTGAAAGTAAAGGTAATCCCTCGTATGAGGTAATGGGAGTCACACGTTATTGGCGTTATAGCCGTCAAAAAATGGATGCTCTGATTGCTGAAGGGCGAGTAGTGCAGGAAAAGCCTGGTATGGTACCTCAATATAAACGCTACCTTGATGAAATGCCAGGTATACCATTACAAGATATTTGGGATGATATAGGACCGATTGGTGCCCAAGCAAAAGAACGTCTCGGCTACCCAACTCAAAAACCACTTGCCCTACTCGAAAGAATTATACAATTGGCCTCCAACAAAGGTGATGTAGTACTTGACCCATTCTGTGGTTGTGGCACCGCTGTTCATGCAGCACAAAAGTTGGAGCGTTCGTGGATTGGCATTGATATCACAAGTATTGCTATCAGTCTGATCAAATATCGCCTGACCACTGCTTTTCCCAATATTCAGTTTACCACCATTAGCGAACCAATAGACGTAGATGGTGCGCGTCAACTTGCACTCGACGATAAACATCAGTTTGAATGGTGGGCCTTATCCCTTGTAAAAGCAAAACCCACTGGCGAAGGGACAGAACCTGGAAAAGGTAAAAAAGGTGCCGATGGTGACAAGGATGGTATGATTTTCTTTAGGGATACTGGAAGCAAACTTGGTAAGGTTATTGTGTCTGTCAAAGGCGGTAAAAATGTCAATGTAGAGATGGTGCGTTCTCTTGGTGATGTCGTAGACGAGCAGAAGGCTGCTATTGGCCTGTTTATCACGTTAGAGCCTCCTACAAAGCCGATGCTTGACTGGGCTGCGAAAAAAGGTTTGTTCCACTCCGATACATGGGGAGACTTTCCAAAGATTCAGATTCTTACCATTGAAGACATTTTGACAGGGAAAAAGATTGCCATGCCACCAACGACAGTGGCAGAGACGTTCCTAACTCCGAGAAAAGAGAAGGCAAAGTCGGAGGCCGAACAGGAAGAGTTGTTATAGCATAAAGAGAAAGAGGTATCTCTATGTGGGAACATTACCTTGAGCTAATCGAAGCCGATGCACAACAACAGCCGGAATTCGTACAGCAATTTTATCCGCCGAACGCTGTCCCTAAGTACGCTCTGCCGTCAATTCTCCCTCGCCTCAATCATTTAGGCGAGCAAGGTTGGGAGGTCGTGCAAATTCAGCCTGCTGTGATTGGTAAAAATGGTGATGTCTTGATTGACGGTGCAATGTCGGAGCGGTGGACGCGGACATATCTTTGTGTGTTCAAAAGATATACCGCGCCCACCTCCTCACAGGTTGAATAATGGCTTTTTCTTACTGCTCCTCAGCCGTCTTACGCATCGTAGGGAACAATATCACGTCACGGATAGACTCCTGGTCCGCCATCAGCATGACGAGGCGGTCAACGCCGATGCCGACACCGCCAGTGGGTGGCATGCCAACCTCCATCGCCTCCAGGAAGTCCTCGTCGAGTACCTGGGCTTCATCGTCGCCCTGATCGCGTTGACGTGCTTGATCCTCGAAGCGAGCGCGTTGATCGAGTGGATCGTTCAACTCTGTGAACGCGTTGCCCAGTTCTAAGCCTCCGACGAACGGCTGGAAACGTTCAACCAGACCCGCAACCTCACGATGCTGCTTTGCCAACGGCGACACATCCAGTGGATAGTCCGTCAAGAAGAGGGCCTGCTTGAGTGTTGGAATGCCCTTACGGAACATCGCTTTCATGAGGTCATCGACAAGGCGACCCCAGCCAAGTTTAGGATCAGCCTCAAAGCCGTTCGCACGCATCTCTGCCGCCAGACTCTCACGGTCAGAAAAGCGTTGGACATCGATGCCTGTGAATTCCGCGATAGCATCAGTCAGCCTCATCCGTGTCCACGGCGGAGTTAGATCGATCTCGGTCCCTTGATATTGAACGCGCGGCGAACCGTGTACCTCCTGTGCGACGAAGGCAATCATTTCCTCGACAATCTTCATCATCTCGTTATAGTCAGCATATGCTTGATAAAACTCTAGCATTGTAAATTCAGGATTGTGGCTACGGTCAATACCCTCGTTACGGAAATTGCGTCCTATTTCATAGACTCGCTCAAAGCCACCTACAATCAATCGTTTTAGATATAGCTCAACTGCGATACGCATATACAGGTCACGGTCTAATGTATTGTGATGAGTGATAAACGGACGTGCCGTCGCTCCACCATACAGTGGTTGTAGTATAGGTGTTTCGGCCTCGATGTAGTCGTGTGTATCCAGGTAGCGGCGTAGGGCACTGATAGTGTGGCTACGTGCTACGAACACCTGCTTGACCTCATCGCCATTGGCAATCAAATCGAGGTAGCGTTTGCGCTGCCGAATCTCTCTGTCCTCAAGCCCATGATACTTCTCCGGCAATGGACGCAGCCCTTTTGCAAGCAAGCGATAGGTTCGCACATGCAGCGTGCGCTCGCCTTTACTAGTAGTGAAAAGGTAGCCGTTGGCCTGAATGAAATCGCCGATGTCCAGCATCTTTACTAGCTTGTATGCTTCCTCACCTAAATCGTTGATAGCAAAGTAAGCTTGAATGCGCCCTGTACCATCTTCGACAGTGATAAAGGTAATCTTTCCAAGTCTGCGTATCAAACGAATACGCCCGACCAATGTGAAGTTGCCATCGGTTCCCTTTTGCTGAAATTCGTCGAAATACGCTAGCACTTCAGCTATTGTATGTGTACGCTCCGCTGTATTGGGATAGGGATTGACGCCCTGTTCCCGTAAGTCATGGAGACGCTGTATGCGTGTCTCGCGTTCATCTGGCATAATATTCCTCGTTTTCCCTCCCGCGCAATATGTTGAACAAGATAGTATGTGTTGTTTTGTTCAACTTTCGCGCCCTATTGTAACATCGTTTCCATTTCCTGGGTAGACTAGCTATAAAAACAAAAAAGCGAGAGCGAGGGCAGTGGGAATTTTGTGTTATCCCACTGCCCTCGCTCTCGCATGCTACGCGAATGTGTGTTTTACGCGATAGAAAGAATGGTATATTCCTTCACACCACCAGGGGTTGAGACAATCACAAGATCGCCTACCTTATGGCCTAGCAGTGCTTTTCCTACCGGAGATTCGTTAGAGATACGTCCAGATTTTGGATCAGCTTCAAAAGCTCCAACGATGGTATAGTCGTATTTTTTCTCGCTCGTGGCTAGGCGTAGCACCGAGCCAAGCGAGACCTCGTTGCTCAGGGTGCGGCTAATTGGTTTCGCTCTCACAAGCATCTGCTCTAGCTCGTAAATACGATTTTCAAGGCGTGCATGCTCGCTCTTCGCATCCTCATAGGCAGCATTGTCGATGACATCGCCCGAGTCCTTTGCTTCATGCAAATATTGGGCAACCTCGGCTCTTTTAGTAGTGCGTAGAAATTCCAGTTGACTTAATGCAAATTGCCTGCCATCGTCCGTGAGGAATACGTCTGAAGTCTCCATGTCTGGTCCCCTCTATTGTGGCTTTCTCTGTGCCACCGTCTATTTAGTGTCAGTTACTCTGTGGGATATCCAATATCGCCCCAGGTGATACTGACACGCTCACCTGAATGATGTCGGAGGAACAGTTCTCCATTATCATCCACATCTTCTGCAACGCCGCTCAAAACGGTGTTACCCTGCCGCACCTCTATGGTGCGACCCAATGTTGATAAACGGCTACGCCAACGTTCTCGTATCAGTCGAGAGGTCGGTCCCCAGCCATTGCTAGCATCCTTGCTAGCACTTGCTGTGATAAAAGGATAGGATTCTTGCTGTAGTGCTACATATGATGTTTCAATATGCCTTAGTAAGTGTGCAATATATGTTTCTCGGCTAATTCGTTGTCCACAAGCGGCCTCAAGCGTTATCGCTTTTTTTACCAGGTTTTGTTCAACCTCGGTCTGTATAGGATAGCTATAGACATTGACACCGATACCCATGACTGCAAGCATTTGACCTGAACGGTCATGCGTCGTTTCGATCAGGATGCCAGCAACCTTGCGGTCTTCGATAAGAACATCATTAGGCCATTTAATGGTCGCTGTGATTTTACATACATCGTCAATTGTATCTACCACTGCCAACGATGCAATCATAACGAGGAGAGAGAGTGGAAAGTGGGGCGTCAGGACGGTGGATGAGAGGACGTTATAGCCGAATGAATCAACCCAATGCCGTCCTAGTCTACCTCTGCCTGCCGTTTGACTATCGGTCAGTACCACGAACCCTTCTCTTGCGCTTCCCTCCTGCGCCATCTGCATCGCCAACGTATTTGTTGAATCGATAACTGCTACATACTGCAATCGTTCGCCTCTGCCGAAAAACACCGTATCCAGTTGTTGCTGTAATACCTCGATAGAGAGCGCGTTAGCTTCAGTCACGATTGCTTTTTCCTACTCCGCCACTTATTTTGATGAGTATGCCATATATGCATACCTGTAATTCCAGTATGAGCTTTGATGAATGTGAAGAAAATGTAATAAACAAGGCACAGAACGATGTGCAGTTCCTAGTATCTGTATATGCTTGTCTTGTGTATACCTGGGGAAAAGCGTACACAGGTCTATGCATTCGGGAAATACGTTAATTGATGGCTCATAAAAGCGGATAAAAATCCCAGAGCAACGGCAAAAATCTTCGTCATTACTCTGGGCGTGCTGCACAAGCAGGAGTGGTTGTCACTGCCTACCAGTGTTGATTTTCAAACCTCGCCCGACAATTAAGCCGAGTCAGCGAGAAAGCCTACACTTAGCGTGTAATCCCTCTCGACTGGAAGATGTGAGAATCTACAACGCTGCTTGTGCAGCGACTACTTTGATCCATTACACATCACCTCCTTTCGATGTCCGTATTGTACATTGGATTTTTGTGCTTGTCAAGCCTTTCTGAAAAATTGCTCATAATTGCTCATAAATTACCCACTCAGAATACCATCCCTCCCCTCCCATACAGCTTTCACTTATATATTGTGGTGGAGAATGGTATGTAAACAAATTTTCATCTCATGGGAGACGCTTCGTTTCGTAGTACGAACGTCGCAAATACGGGCTATGCGTAGCGTAATGACTGATTTGATATATATTTCGTAGTGTACGGTGAATGTTGCACTGGAAAAAGTTGTATGCTTTATGCTATGCTTTCTTTAGTAACGTGTATTGTAGTAGTACCATCATGTTTTGAGCGTGAGGCAGTATGTTATACACTCTTCTTTAGTTATCTTTGTTCGCCGATTATACTAAAGCATAGACTATGCAGAGGTCCATTGCAGTGTACCTCCGCATCCATGTAGTATGTTTGCGAAGAGATAACGTAGTATCCAATGATGGATGGCATAGGGCGTACTCAACACGTCTTATCTCGAACGGCGGTATACAGACGAGATTGGTAGGAAGGAGGACTTTGCACATGCAGCAGCAACAACAGTTCGTAGATTTGCTCATCGACGCCCTCCTAGACGAGGGTTTTACGGTGGAAGAGGCGGGGCGGCTCATTCAGCTACAAGAAGAGTACGAAGAGCGTATGGCGACAGAAGAGACAAATTATCATCGCTTCATACGTTGGCTTGTTGAACATGATCGTATCAGCGATTGGTGAACAGGTAGATACATTGACCGCTTACATAGTTATTAGGCATGGCTTGCGATGCACTTTTATTGCGTTGTACAATGAATTGTAGCAGAGCAGATGGGACGGCGTGGCATTGCTGCGCCGTCTCTGTATTTACAGACATAATAGACATAACTGACATAGTGTAAGTGAGCGACCACGATGGTTGTTCCCCTAGAAAGGCAGGGCCTCATATGAAAGCGGTTGTTATGGCAGGTGGGGAAGGATCGAGGCTACGACCATTGACGATTCGACGCCCCAAGCCAATGGTACCTATCGCTGGCAAGCCGGTGATGGAGCACATCCTTAACCTTCTCAAGCGTCACGGAATTACGGAAGTCGTCGTCACCGTTCAGTATTTAGCAAGCAATATCGAGGATTACTTCGGCAATGGTTCTCAATTGGGCATGCGTATCACCTATTCGCGTGAAGATGTGCCGCTGGGAACAGCCGGTAGTGTCAAAAACGCGGAGGAGCAACTGACAGAGCCGTTTCTTGTCATCAGTGGCGATGCATTAACCGATTATAACCTCACCGAAGTCATCAACTATCATAACGAAAAAAAAGCACTCGCGACCCTTCTCCTGGCGCACGTTCATAATCCTCTGGAATATGGTGTGATCATCACCAATGAAGACGGTCATATCTCGCAGTTCCTTGAGAAACCAAGTTGGGGCGAGGTCTTTAGCGATACCATTAATACAGGCATCTACGTTATTGATCCGCAAATCTTCTCTTACTTCGAGAAAAACAAGCAGTTCGACTTTAGTCAGGAACTCTTCCCCATGATGCTACGGAAGGGTGATCCTATCTATGGTTATGTGGCGCAGAGTGGCTATTGGTGTGATGTCGGCAGTTTGAGCGAGTATATGCGTGCCCATGCTGACGCGCTGCTTGGTCATGTCGAGGTCGAGATTCCTGCTAAGAACATCGGCAACAACATCTGGTGTGAAGAGGGCGTTGAGATTTCGGAAGATGCTCAATTGTACGGGCCAGTCTACCTCGGACACGATTGTAAAGTCCGACCAGGGGCAATTATCCACGGTCCAAGCTCGATAGGACACTACACCATCGTTGACGAACGCGCACAAGTTGACCGTAGCCTCGTATGGAACAGTTCGTACATTGGTGAACGCTCGGAACTACGTGGTGCCATTGTTGGCTCTTCAACCAGCATCAAAAGCAAAGCTGTTATGTTTGAAGGCTCAGTGATTGGTGACAACTCGATTATTCAAGACAGTGCCATTATCCAACCTAATATCAAGATATGGCCCGACAAAGAGATCGAGGCTGGTGCGGTTATCAACACAAGTATCATCTGGGGATCGCAAGGACGCCGTGGCCTGTTCAGTCGCTACGGCGTCAGCGGACTGGTCAATGTCGATATCACGCCAGAGTTTGCGACAAAGCTTGGTGCGACCTACGGTGCTATTCTCCCTAAAGGTGCTGTTGTAAGCCTGAACCGTGACGCCTATCGTACCTCGCGTATGATTAAGCGTGGCGTCAACGCTGGCTTGCCATCGGCAGGCATCAACGTGCATGATATCAATCAGGTGCCAATTCCCGTTGCTCGCTACTACATTCGCAACACTGAGTCGGCAGGAGGTGTGCATGTACGTGTCTCGCCTTATGACCAGCGCGTCATTGATATCAAAATCTTCGATCAGTATGGACTCGATATCAATAAAACGGTCGAGCGCAAAATCGAAAATCTCTTCTTCCGCGAGGATTATCGCCGTGTCTATCTTGATGAGATTGGTGCCATCGAGGTACTTGAAGACTCAGATGTGAGTGGTCGCTACCTCAAAGGCTTCAATACGGTCGTCGATAGCGAAATTGTGCGGCAGCGCAAATTCCAACTTGTTGTAGATTATGCTCATAGTAGTGCTATACAGTTGCTACCAGACATCTTTACAAAGCTGGGTTGTGAAGTTATTGTGCTGAACACAAGTAACGATGAAACCTCTTCGTCGCGTTCGATTGATGCTGTGAACAAGGATATGCAGCGTTTGGCGACGATCAGTTTAGCCCTGGATACAGATATCGGTATTCGCATCGACCCAGGTGCGGAGCGTATCTCGGTTGTCGATGATCGTGGGCGCGTTCTCGATGGTATGAAGTTGCTTGCAGCTATGACTAGCTTAATGCTCCGTCAGCAGCGAGGTGGAACAGTCGCGGCACCTGTAACAGCTCCCAGTGCATTGCAGCATATCGCCAAACGCTACGACGGCTACATTCAACATACGAAGGTGCTACCGCACGCGCTAATGACTGCCTCTGGACAAGAAGGCGTGATTTTGGCTGGTGATGGCAGAGGTGGCTTTGTCTTCCCCGCCTTACAACCAGCCTTTGATGGTATGCTTGCCATTGTCAAGCTGCTCGAACTCTTGGCGACGTTCCAGACAAAGCTCTCGGATGTGGTAGACGATCTGCCCACATATTATATGAGTACCACGCGTGTCACCTGCCCCTGGGAGTCCAAAGGGAAGGTTATGCGTATCTTGAGTGAGCAGTATCGTGAGCGGCGGGCAAACCCGATTGACGGTATCAAGATCGACCTCGGCAAAGAATGGGTTCTTGTCCTACCTGATGCCGATAGTCCGCTTTTCCATGTCGTTGCAGAGTCTGTTTCGGACGAGCAAGCTCAGGCACTCGCCGAGAAGTACGCTCGCGTTGTCAGTGGGCTACAGCAATAAGTTTATATAAGGCTAGAAACGGATAGGCCAGCATCACGATGCTGGCCTATCCGTTTCTAGCATATATTATCTCTGAATGCCAACCAGAGCCGTTTCACGCTTCTCAGTCACTACCGGCTCTCGCAACACATCCTGTAGCATTGCCACTGCTTGCTGAACACCTTTCACCATGTTAACCTCTGGACTCCAACCCAGTACCTGTTGGGCGCGGGTGTTATCCAGCACAATTGAGGTCGGTTCTATCAAAATGCCCGATGGTATATAGGCCGCCTCGTCCTTACTCTCAAGGAGAATGGCAACAACACGATACAATTGATGTAACGTGCAACCGTGACCCGCGCTGATATGAACAGTTTCGTTATCGCCGCGCGACAATGCACAGAGATTGGCTCGTACCACGTCGTCAATAAAAACGTGATCGCGCAGGACATGGCATGCTCCACGTAATACTGCACGCCGCCCATCGTGAATAGTCTGTACAAAGTGACTCAGGGGATGGTGCGCGTATTCCAAGTCAATTTCACCATAGACATCGGCGTAGCGTAGAATTGTATATTGTAACCCATAGGTTTGTGCGTAGTAGCGTACATACCACTCGCCCGTAAGCTTGCTGATGTCGCATGGGCGTTGTGGGCATACAGGAGTTGTTTCGGGTAGTGGCAGTTGCTCTTCATCGACTCGTCCATACAGCGAATTGCCACCCGATGCAAAAATACATTTATGAACCTGTGCCGCAATGCACCCTTCCAAAACATTGATTAAGCCGCGTACATGCACATCGGCATCTGCCAGTGCTTGCTCGTTTAGCGGCGTCTGCATCGTATAAAATTGTGTCGCGTGATGGCTCATAATATCCGGTTGCTCCATTTGCAATACCGTGTGTAGCTTCTCATCGCGAATATCCATATGATAGAAACGTGCGCGTGCATCTACTGCTGCACGCGAGCCATGTGAAAGATTGTCAATAACGAAAACGTCATGTCCTGCATCAAGATACGCCTTGACGATATGACTACCAATAAAGCCCGCTCCACCTGTAATTGCTATTTTCATGATTACGCATCCCCTCTTCCTCATTTCTCCCCACGAAGAAGCAACAAATAGAATAAACATAGAGAGTCTTAGAGAGTATGTAGTGACGCTCCACTGCGTCATTGCTCTCTTTTGTTAGTGTATACCTCTGTGTCCATCGTTATATATGCGCTTATCAATGAGGGGTAAGGAAAGGCGCAAAGCTTCATAAGCATGCTCTACATGTCCTGTTCGATTAGGTAAACCCTTTTCAGGGCATCATTTGTCTTAAACCACTTTCCTGTTTCATTAGTGATATACTTTCTCTAGAACTTTCTAACTCCCAACGTTCCCACCTATCAGAGGAGGTACGCAATGAACGCAGATATCAAAACCCAGCAAGGCATAGTACGCGGGAGCATCGTCGATGGTGTAGCGAGCTTCAAAGGAATTCCCTATGCCGCACCACCATTCGGCTCCAACCGTTTCCAACCCCCTCAAGCAGTTCAGCCATGGAATGGTGTGCGCGAGGCGTTCAACTATGGCCCGACGGTACCTAAGCCACCATATTTTCCACCGTTCGATGTTCTTCTCCCTGAGCCAGCCATCCCCGGTGAGGACTGCTTGAACCTCAATATCTGGACTCCGGAGGGAGTACAGGTTGGGTTGCCAGTGATGGTATGGATTCATGGTGGTGCTTTTGCGAATGGTTCGGGTGTGGTGCCGACCTACGATGGCAGTCGCTTCGCTCGTGATGGCGTCATCTGTGTCACCATCAACTATCGACTTGGAGCAGACGGCTTCCTCTATTTAGGTGATGGTAGTGCTAATCTTGGGTTGCTCGACCAGATTGCAGCCCTCCAATGGGTGCAGGAGAATATTGCGGCCTTTGGAGGTGACCCACACAACGTCACCATCTTCGGCGAGTCAGCCGGTGGCATGAGTGTTGGCACCCTGATGTCGATGCCTCGCGCTAAGGGTTTGTTTCGCCGAGCCATCGCTCAGAGTGGAGCAGGCCATCATGTCATCACGCCCACAACCGCACTGCTTGTCGGTCAGTATCTTGCCGAGAAGCTTGGGGTCGAACCAAACCGAGAGGCTATCGCTGCGGTCCCCATCCCTTCTCTGCTTGAGGCCCAGGTGGAACTGAGTGCCGATGCCTTCAGACATCCCGACCCACAACGCTGGGGTGAGGTGGCCGCGAACCTGATGCCTTTCGAGCCGGTGATTGACGGGAACTTTCTCCCGGCACGTCCAATCGATTCCATTGCTGCTGGTGCCAGTGCCGATATCGATCTCATGGTCGGAACCAATGCCGAGGAGCAACGGCTGTTCATGGTCCCCAATGACACGATTAACCACATCACTGAAGATATCCTGAACGCGACTATCGCAGCGTATGGACTTCCTGTTGCAGAGACTCGTGCTACCTACCAGGCAACACGCTCTGGGGCCAGCCCTGGCGAATTGCTCGCGGCCATTGTCACCGACTGGTTTTACCGTATACCTGCCATTCGTTTGGCCGAGGCTCATAGGCAAGGGCCAGGAGCTACCCATATGTACGAGTTCGCCTGGCGCTCTCCGCAGTTGCAGGGCCAACTCGGTGCCTGCCATGCTCTGGAAATTCCGTTTGTCTTCGACACGCTTAATAAGGAGGGATACGAGGCACTCCTGGGAGCCAATCCTCCACAGCAGGTTGCCGATGCAATGCATGCTGCCTGGGTCGCCTTCGCTAAAAGCGGGAATCCGGGCTGGGCACCGTTCGACGTGCAACAAAGGGCAACAATGCGCTTTGACACGAGGCAAGAGCTTGTAGAAAATCCACGGTCTGCAGAGCGGATGCTGTGGGAGGGATTGCGTTAACCTTATAGACCTCTTAGAGTAATACAAATACGGACACTTACTTTTGGGTGAGTGTCCGTATTTGTATTACATTTACTGCATTTATTCGGGCAATTGTGGTCCTTTAAGCAACACATTAAGCGTTGACTGTTTTACGCGATATGCCTGACGCTTAGCTTTGTGAGGGAGCGTGATTGCTTCCAATGAGCCGCTCTTGATCCAGCGACGAACGGTGGTGTCATCGACGCGTAGGCGGCGGGCAACTTCGCGGACGGTCAATAATTCATCTTGTTTCTCTTCAGCCATCATTTTTTTCTCTCCTGTACCATTCACATTTTCTTTTTCAATTATGTTACTTCGACGAGGCATTGCAGTATTCTCCTTTGTCTTTTTTGAGATAGAAATGGCATGAGTGCATTCCTCTCAGAACATTCCGAGACATGTTACACTGGTAGTAGGGTTGCGGTCACGCGCAATATCGCGCATCCCTTTCTTTGCTACATATATGGCAATGCAAAGAGAGAAGAGACAACACTGCTTGCCAGCTAACTATACTATACATCTCGACACAAAACGCTGTAAAATACAGCAAGAACGGAACACCTTTTGTGAAGAGGCGTTCCTACCCTGGAAAGCGTAGAAAGAGTTTCCATGTCAACTATAAAATTAGTTCGTGATCCACAGACCATAACACTTTCGGCAGGCTCGTACTATTTTCAGCATGCCGCCCATCCCATTAGTACGCAGTATGCCTACTTTGATCACTTCGATCCCCCCTTAAACACTACGCACCAGACTGCCTTCCTGTGCCTTTTGGACCCCGATCTGCTTATGAACGTCGCAAGCGATACGATGCAGTTACTTTCGTATCCACGCCAGCCGTTAGAAAACTTATCCCTATTAGATAGACGTAATCCGGTACGCCTTTTTGAAGAAGCCACGCAGGACTTTGTAGCATTTCAAACAGATATGGCCGCGCAAAAGCGCGACTGGACACCCGTAGACCAAAACACCGAAGCCGCACAGATTTCGCAGGAAGATATCGTAGAATTTATGACAGTCCATGACGCTCTGATGCTTTCACCTGTAGAAGTTATTGCGGCTCTTTGTGTATCAACGGCCTATGCAATGGGCGAAGGCTTCACTTCAGGTATGCGCCATGTGCTTGACAACGACTCTACACTTTCTTACGCTATAGCAGGTCATACGCATCAGCAGCGTTTTGATCCAATCAAGACTGGTGCGGGTAAGCAGCAAGTGTACTTCAACACTGGCAGTTGGACCACGCATCTAGCTCTCCCAACACCAAAGGAGGTCACACCTGAACTTGTTGCATGGTTACGTACACCTGATTGGCACAATGTTCCATTGCGAAATAGCACGCAATTTACCTTTGTACTGGTGACATCTTCTGAGGGCGAACCTGCAATCGCGAGCCTGTACGCCTGGGAAGGGGGCATACATAGAAACTACCATATTTTAGCAGAAGCGTAAGAATATTACTAGACGAAGTTTATAATAAAACAAGCGAGATTACAATAGATGAAGCGCAAAAAATTAGTTCTTTTTGACGGCCATGCAATGGTGCATCGCGCCTTTCACGCCGTACCAGAAGACCTGTCCACCAGTTCGGGTGAGCCGGTGAACGCAACATTCGGTTTTACGTCGATGCTCATGAAGGCTCTCGCCGAAGAGAAGCCCGATTACATCGCGATGACCTTTGATCGTCCCACACCGACCTTTCGCCATGTGCAATTTGCGCCGTACAAAGCGCAACGCCCGACCATGCCCGATACCATGCGGCCACAATTCGGTCGTATCCGCGAAGTGGTGCAGGCGTTCGGCATTCCCATTTATGAAAAAGATGGTTTCGAGGCCGATGACGTGCTGGGAACGCTCTCGGTGCAGGCCACAGCATTTGATGTTGATACCATCATCTATACTGGCGATATGGATACATTGCAATTGGTCAACGATCATGTGATGGTAAAAGTGGCGAAGCGTGGTATCTCGGAAGTGACCGAGTATGACGATCCGGCAGTAGAAGCGCGGTATGGTTTCGTCCCACAAAAACTTCCCGATTTCAAAGGATTAGTTGGTGACAAATCCGATAACATCCCCGGCGTTCCAGGAGTTGGTGACAAGACCGCTAGCAGGCTTATTGCTGAGTACGCCGACCTTGAAGGCATCCTGGCGCATACTGACGCTCTTAAACCAAAAGAGCAAAAGTTGTTGCGTGAGTGGGCAGAGCAGGCGCGACAAAGCAAATATCTCGCCACTATCGTCCTCGACGTGCCTGTACAACTTGACCTTGAAGCATGCCGCCCTGATAAGATCAATAGTGAGCGTGTGCTGGCAATCTTTCGTGAGCTAGGCTTCCGTTCTCTGGTCGAAAAAGTGCTGACGGTATTCAAGCAAATCGGAGTCAGTACGCCCGCCTCGCTTGATGAGGTACTACCCCCGTTAAACGAAATGAACAATGCAGAAGGGCAACCAGCCGCCAACGGCGAAGCGCATAATGGAACAATGCAGGACAGGCCGCGTGACGCATCGGCATTCGCGCAAGACTCCAACCTGTTGTATGGACCGCCACTGGGCGTTGTGCCAATTATCGAACTACCAACGCCGCCCGATGCTACAACACTCGATACCTCTCTCGCTTTTGCAACAGGACAGAACCGACCAAATGACACAACGTCAGAGGAAGCACTCGCTGAGGAGAACGGCTTTGAGCAGTTGAGTTTGTTCGAGGTACCAGAAACACAGCCAGAAGTGCGAAAGTTGCGTCTACCCAGTCCCACAAACACCCCTTCGGTGCCCTTGTTTTTAGATGATAACTCCATTCAGAAAACAAGCACGCTCATCGTCGATAACGAGGAGACACTGCGTGTACTTATCAAGAGTATTTACGATGTTGGTATCGTTGCTCTTGATACGGAAACCACGTCGGAAAATCCGCATCTCGCCGAACTCGTTGGCATCTCTTGCTCGATGGCGGCAGGTGAGGCATACTACATTCCTGTCGGGCATCTACATACACCTGATGGGCAAGAGCCAGGGATGCAACTCCCTCTGAATGTTGTCGTGGATCGACTCCGGCCTCTGTTACAAGAAGCAGCTATTCGGAAATACATGCATAATGCGAAGTATGACATGGAGGTGCTGGCACGGTACGATATCGAGCTACAAGGGCTGACCTTCGACTCGATGGTTGGGGCTTATCTTGCGGAGCCAGGGCGCCGTGGCGTGGGTTTGAAAGATCAAGTCTTTCAGCGCATCGGTCCCATCATGACGCCCATCACCGATCTTATTGGTACAGGTAGCAAGATGATTAGTATCGCGCAGGCCCCTATTCGTAAGACGGCGGACTATGCGGGTGCCGATGCTGATATGACTCTGCGCCTTGTCAAGCCTATTGTTGCTGATCTACAACAGCACAACTTGCTCGACCTTTATAACAAGATTGAACTCCCACTTATCCCTGTCTTGATGCGGATGGAGCAGTATGGTATCGCTCTAGATGGCGATTTCTTACGTAGCTTATCTATGAGCCTTGAGGAGCAGTTGTGGACGCTTGAGCAGGCTATCTACGACTCGATTGGGCACAAGTTCAATATCAACTCGACCAAGCAGTTAGGGGATATTCTTTTCGGCGAGTTAAAACTGCCATCAGGCAAGAAAACCAAAACGGGCTACTCTGTGAGTGCCGATGTCATCGAAAACCTACAAGGCAAGCACCCTATGATCGACCATTTGTTGGAGTATCGTCAACTCAACAAGCTCAAATCAACTTATGTCGATGGCTTGTTGGCACTCATGAACCCGGTGACAGGTCGCGTCTATACCTCGTTCAACCAGACCATTGCGTCCAGTGGGCGGCTTTCATCAAGCAATCCGAACCTGCAAAATATTCCTGTGCGGACAGAGGTTGGACGCCAGATTCGCCGTGCGTTTATCGCGGACCCCAGCTATGTTTTCTTGACTGCCGACTACTCGCAATTCGAGTTACGCATCCTGGCGCACATCACAGGTGAGCCACGTCTCGTTGAAGCCTTTAGCAACGACGAAGACATTCATACCATCACTGCGTCAACTCTGTTCAGTGTACCAGCGGAAGAGGTGACGAAGGACCAGCGTCGCCTCGCCAAAACCGTCGTTTACGCCGTGTTGTATGGGCAATCCGCCTTTGGCCTCTCGCAGGTGACGGGTATGAGCAATGTTGATGCGGCAAGCTTCATTCGTCGCTATCATGAGATTTTCCCGAATATCAAGGGCTATGTCGATGGTACGCTCAATCAGGCACGCAAGCAAGGGTATGTCAACACACTGTATGGACGCAAACGTTTCTTCCCCAACATGCATGCGCTATCGCATGTCGAGCGACAGGCCCTGGAACGTGAAGCCGTGAACATGCCAATCCAGGGAACGAATGCCGATCTCATTAAAATTGCCATGATAAACCTGCACCACGACTTCATCGCAAAGCGCATGAAGACCCGTATGTTGCTTCAAGTGCATGATGAACTGGTGTTTGAGGTGCCTGTAGAGGAGCTTGAACACGTCAAAGGCGTCATCAAAGACAGAATGGAAGGTGTAGCGAAACTCAATGTGCCGATTAAGGTCGAGATGAAGATTGGCAAAAATTGGTACGAGGCCGAGCCGATGGATTAAGTAAAGTATAACAATATATAATTGTCACGGTTAGCCTATATTTTGACGAACCGTGACAATTATATATACCTTGATAATCGTCACGATTGAAGGTAAAATGCGCTAATCGTGACAATTATATTTTTGAGGAATGAAACGCTATGACCGCTATGTCTTCTAACTCTAAACGACCTCGCTTGGACCCACGCTTAGCTGCACGATTACTACAGAAAAAAATACTGCTTGACCGCTACCGTCCTTTACCTAAAGATACCGTACATCGGTTAAATGATGATTTGCGTGTTTTTCTTACTTATCACTCGAATGCTATCGAAGGTAATTCACTAAGTTTACGTGAAACGCAGATGGTTATTGAATACGGCATAACTGTTCAAGGCCATCCCTTACGTGAATACTTGGAAGCTACCAACCACGCCGAAGCCTATAGCCATCTAATAGGGTTAGTGGAGAAACACGAACCAATCACGCGCGACACTATTTTAATACTACACAGTATTGTTATGGACAAGATTTTAGTATCAAAAGGGCAATTCCGCACTGTCCCTGTCTACATTCGCGGCTCAAACATGACACCTCCTCCCGCAAGTCAAGTAGAAGCGTTAATGCGTGAATGGATCATATGGCTTGAAGGAGAAGGAAAGAGTTACGAACCTGTGCTACGTGCTGTTATTGCTCATCATGGTTTTGAAGCTGTTCATCCATTCGAGGATGGCAATGGGCGTATTGGGCGGCTCTTACTCAACTTTATGCTGATGGGTGAAGGATATCCGCCAGCTATCATCTTGCAAGATGCGCGTATACGCTATATACATGCACTCGATGAGGCTAACACAGGCAACTATAACCTCTTAGCAAATGTCATTGGTCAAGCAGTTGAGACTGGACTAGATTTGTACTTAGAGGCATGTGCAACTTTACCTGAAAATGCGTATGAGTCACTTTCAATTTTAGCGCAATCTTCGGGGTATTCGGTTGACTACCTGGGATGGCTAGTACGCAACGGACGTATAGATGCTGTCAAGCGAGGTAGACTTTGGTATAGCACGAAAGCTGCTATTGAGCAGTATAAGGCGGAAGCCGAAGCAGGGAAGCAGAAGCGTGGTAGACCAAGGCTCAACAAACCAGAGTAACATAACGTATTTGGCTTGATATTCTCAATGTATGGATGTACTATGCTCTAAGCAATAAAGACTTGCTTCATTCGTTTAACCTAAAGATTAGACGGATATATTGTCAAGGAGTATTTCAATGCAATTATCTCATCTCATTAATAATTTACCATCGTATCATTTTGCTGATGCTAAGCGTAAAATAGCCGAACGTAAAGCTGCCGGAGTAGATGTTATCAGCCTCTCGATGGGTGATCCCGACCTACCCGCGCCCCAGGTCGTTGTTGACCGTCTCTGCGCGGCGATGCAGAACCCGGAAAATCATCGCTACCCTGAGTATCGTGGCATGTACGCTCTACACGAAGCGATCTCCACGTGGTTTGAGCAACGCTTCGGTGTACATCTCACGCCAGAACGCGATATTTTACCGCTCCTCGGCTCAAAAGAAGGATTAGCTTATGTTGCCGCCTCTGTACTGAACGCTGGCGATATCTCACTCATTCCCGACCCATATTATCCCGTCTATATTACTGGTAGCACCACCGTCGGTGCCGAACCATATCTTTTGCCCTTAACAGAACAAAATAACTATCTGCCCGACCTCGATGCTATTCCACAGGATGTGCTAACGAAGGCACGCGCACTCTGGATAAATTATCCCAATAATCCGACGGCGGCATGTGCTGACCTGAGCTTTTTTGAACGTGTTGTGGACTTTGCACACCGTCACAATGTGGTGATTATTCATGATATGGCCTACGCCGAAGTATATTTCGATGATTTTCGTCCCGTGAGTATTCTGCAAGTTCCTGGTGCCAGCGAAGTTGCTGTCGAACTGCACTCTTTAAGCAAAACCTATAATATGGCCGGGTTTCGTATGGGGATGCTCGTTGGCAATCCTGCCATCGTCGATGCTGTAGGGCGTTTGAAAAGCAACATTGATAGCGGTATTTTTCGTCCCGTGCAGTATGCCGCTATCGAAGCACTACACCTGCCGCTATCGTGGTTAGAGCAGCGCAACCTCATCTATAAAAAGCGACGGAATTTGCTAGTAGAAGGGTGCAACGCCCTCGGTATGCCCACACAAATGCCAAGAGCTGGCCTGTATGTATGGGCAGGCGTGCCACAGGGTAGCACATCGCGCGATTTTGCCAATTGGCTCTTCGATACGACAGGAGTATTTGTCACCCCTGGCACTAACTTTGGTGCAGCAGGCGAGGGCTATCTCCGTATCTCAATGACTGCTCCTGATGAACGCATTGACACAGCATTACAACGTATGAAAGTTGCTGTAAAAAAATAAAGCAGCGCAAAGGATAGAAGCATGATTGTACAAGAGAATCTCGAAATCGAGCAGCAAAGTCCGGCCAATGCCTGGAACCTTCAGGTAGGCCGTGATATTTGTGCTGACCTGAACGCAGGTCTCGACCGCGAATGGCTCGTTACCAATGGCATTGGTGGTTATGCATCCGGCTCTATTGTAGGAGCAACGACACGCTCTTATCACGGTTTACTCGTCGCCTCGTTGCATCCACCTGTTGAGCGCACGGTGATGGTCACAAAGGTTGATGAAGAGGTTGTTTTGCCTGATGGCCGCTCATTTCTGCTTGGTGTCAACGAATATCAGGGAGGCGCAGTAGACCCACGTGGTAATGTTCACCTCGAATCGGTCTCACTTGAGGGTGATATTGTATGTTTCGTGTATCGTCTTACTGAGACACTAACAATAGAAAAACGCGTTTGGATGGAGTATGGGCAGAATACAACGTATGTGCAATATGTGGTACATGGTACGCTAGAGGCAGAGCAACCGAACGCACAACTTACGTTGACCGTTATCCCTTTCTGTGTCTCACGAGACTATCACGCCACTACAAAAGGTTCTGGTGACTGGCACTTCATTGTGGATGAACAGGGCAATCATTGCCAGATACGTGCCTATGATGGGACACCGCCTTATCAACTAATCGCAGGACCCAGCGCATCGTTCACCAATACTGACGTGTGGTACTGGCGCGTGGTTCATCGTCGAGATAGAGAGCGTGGCCTAGCTGATGTGGAAGACGTGTATCAGCCAGGGATGTTCGACATCCCGCTCTCTCCCGGTATGCGTACTACTCTTGTGTTGAGTGCCGAAACAAGACTTCCTAGCGAAGATTTTGGGGGTCCGCATCATGAAGAGGCGGTAACACAGGCTATGATGCGCCATCAACGTCGTATCCGTCAATTGCTCTCCGTTGCGAATCATGCCCTTGACGATCTACAGCAGCAAGACCCGGTACGGGCACGTCTCGTTATCGCCGCCGACCAATTCATTGTTGCGCGTCCCGACTACGCGAATATGGCTGCAAATCAACCGTTAAAGCTCACCCCTGATCGTAAAACCATTATCGCGGGCTACCCCTGGTTTACCGATTGGGGGCGCGACAGTATGATTGCGCTCCCTGGCTTGCTACTCTCGACGGGACGTTACAGTGAGGCACGTGGTCTGCTCAAAGCTTTTGTCTCCTTCGCCCATAATGGACTTATCCCCAATCGTTTTCCTGATGATGGTGAGGCTCCTGAGTACAATACCGTTGATGCAACGCTGTGGCTATTCCATGCCCTTGACCGCTACCTGTCGTTCACTAATGATTGGACACTCTTGAAAGAACTGTTCCCAGCGTTGCAAACCATCATTGATTGGCATATTCGTGGTACCGATTTTGGCATAGGTGTTGACCCCACTGACGGTTTGTTACGTGAAGGCATTCCCGGCCTACAATTGACATGGATGGATGCCAAGATCAACGATAAGGTAATCACACCACGTCGCGGCAAGCCTGTCGAGATCAATGCCCTCTGGTATGCTGCGCTCACCTCGATAGAGTCGTGGGCAGTTCACCTCTCAACCGATGCGACACAGTACAGCCAACTCCGTACTCAAATTCGCCAAAACTTCGCTGCACGCTTCTGGAACGAAGAAACTGGTTATCTCTACGATGTTGTCGATGTCGATGGCGTAAGCGGCCAGAATGATGCCTCGCTGCGGCCAAATCAACTCTTTGCGGTCTCACTCACATCTGAACTATTAGCAGAGGAACAAATCGTCAGTATGTTCCAGCAGGTCACGAATCATCTGCTTACGCCGCTCGGTCTACGCTCACTGAGTCCAAATGATCCGTCGTATCGCAACCATTTCAATGGCGGCCCTGTTGAACGCGATAGCGCATATCATGAGGGCACGGTGTGGCCGTGGCTCATCGGGCCATACGTTGATATCTACCTGCGTATCCATAATGACAAGAGTACACTGCAACCACTGCTGCAACCCTTAGTCGAGCAGCTATGGAGTGCATGCTTAGGAACAATCGGCGAGGTTGCCGAGCCAGAGCCACCATTTACTCCTGGTGGTTGTTATGCACAGGCATGGAGCGTCGCAGAATTACTACGCTGCTGGTTGCTTGCCGACACAGAGGCTTAATACATGATGTGTAGAGGCCGACATATCGGCCTCTACACATCATGTATTTAAGAATGCTACATCACACGCATCACAACGACACTTGTATTGCCTTCGTTACTATTGCTGTTCGCGGTCTCTATCAATAGCCGTGCGAGTAAACCGAGATCGCTGGCGCGTGCGAGAAAATCAGCCATCCGTTCGTCACGCATCATGTGCCAGAGACCGTCGGTGCAAAGTACGATAAGATCGTCACGCGCAACATCTTGCTGGAACAAATCGACCTGTACGCGATAGGTGTTGCCGAGGTAGCGGTTGTGCTGGTTGCGTTTCGCGCTCTTGTATAGATCGTCGGGCTTGAGCAAGTTTGCCGCGACAAGATCGCCTGCTAGCGTATGATCGTTAGTGATGCGGCGTAGCCCCTGCTTTGCGTTGAAATGATACGCTCGACTATCGCCAACATGCGCCACGTAGAGATGATGATTATGCACAAGGGCCGCCGTCATCGTGCTACCCATGGCCGTATCGTAATCAGCATTGCAATGGTAAATTACCTGGTTCGCCTGTTGTACGCCATCACGTAACCATTGCTCTATACTAGCTGTAGATGGTTGTGTAGTCGAAATCGTTCGCGTAGTGCTAACACTTTTATCCGTCTGTATTCCCTGTGGTGTGGCACGTGAGGTCGAGCGCGAGGTCGTAGCAAGCAATGGTAGTACCGTATCGGCAAGTGTCTCTATTCCTAAGCGGCTGGCCTCGCGTCCCTTGACATGCGCTGGTTTTCTTGTTTGCCCGTTTTGATTACTACGTTGTCCACGAAGGCCATCAGCAACCGCAAATAAGCCGAATGAGTGCGGTGGGGGTGCAAGGTTGAGTGCTAAGCCTTGCGCGATCAGTATCATATCCTCGTTCTCTTGTGTGTTGTGTCCAATATCGCTGTAGAAACCAACCTGACACGCCTCCATGAACAACGGTGAGGTCTCATTCAAGTTGTGCCCACAATAGCGACAGAAGCGCGAATTACCACGATTTTCACGGCCACAGTTTGCACACGGATTTTCGGCTACCAGTGTACGTATAATCACATTGGTATCACTTGATGCAGAAATCGTCGCCACCATCGTCGGTGCTGAAGCGTCCGGTGATGACTCATCGCTTAACGCATCGTTGAGTGCATCAGCAAAAGCACGCGCCGAAGAATAGCGTTTACGTGGGTCGGTCTCTATTGCACGGAGTATCACAGCATCGACGGTTGGTGGCAACCATGTATTGAGTGTGCTTGGAGGTGGTAGTTCAGCCGCGTGATTGCGTACCACAGCCTGAAAAGGTAACAGACCAGTCATGAACTGATAGGCCACAACACCCATTGCATAGATGTCGCTGGCTGGTTCTGCCCTTCCCTGCTCCTGTTCGGGTGCCATATAGTGTTCCGTCCCCAGCGACCAGCCGCGTTGTGTAAGTGGTTTCTCCTGTTGCATCGCTCGCGCAATACCAAAATCTGTGACCACTAGCCGTCCATCATCTTGATGTATCAACAAATTAGACGGTTTGATGTCGCGATGCACAATCTGTAAAGGGTGTGCATGCACAACCTCAAGCGCACTGGCTAAATCATTGAGATATTGCTTTGCCTGTGTGATTGGTAGAGAACGTTCTCCCTTGAGTAACGCTTTGACTGTCCCACCTGTAATCAGTGGCATCACGAGGTAGAGCATACCACCATCGCTACCAAAGTTAATCACCGACACGATATTTTTGTGCTGTAACTGGTGGGCGTAGCGAGCCTCGCGCCGAAAACGCTCTATCGCCGTTTCTTCGTCCGTCTGTTGATAGGTAATTGATAGCACTTTAAGCGCGACCTGCTTCATCTCGAACGTATCGCTGACGCGATAAACCGCACCCATACCACCAATACCAATCAATGTCTCGATACGGTAGCGACCCGCAACAACCGCCTCTGGCAAAAGACAGTGGCACATGAGATTACTGCACTGAGTACTGCCATCAGGGTTCATTTTCTGGCAACGAGGATTCAGACAACGCGACATAGCATTTCCTCTATCGACATAAATAGCAATTAGTCGGAATGGTAAAACATGCTCATGTAGTGTAGAGGAATGCTGGTTGCATGTCAATATGATGAGAAGAAGAAGAAAATTTTGATACCACACTTTTTGTGTCCATTCTTGTCTTTTTACAGTATCTTCACATCTTTTACCCTTATTTTTATGGTATATTTATGTATAGCAAGGTATACTCTTTGCGTTCCACTCGAAAGGAAATCGGCAAGATAGGTTGACAGGGAAGGTGTGAAACTAACTGAGTGCTGTATCACTATGTTCTCAATCGTTCTCTCTCCTGAGTGCGCGATGCAACTATTTTCTCTGGAAAAAGGTGAAATTACATGCCAGATAACGTGCTACCGTCAAAGCAAGTTTCTGATGATTATTTGTGCGAGCAACGGCGTTCCCCCCAGGAGCCACTTCTGGAAGAGGCAGTACGTTTTATAGAGATGATGTGTCAGGAGCAACCACAAGAGCTGCTTGTTCATGATAGGCTCGCCGCTATTCGCATGGAGGTGCAACAAACAGGTACCTACTGGCAAACGCCTCAAGAAGTGACGTATGGGGCACGAGTTGCATGGCGCAATTCGACGCGGTGCATTGGTCGATTACCCTGGAACGTGCTGTATGTACGCGATATGCGCCATTTGACAACAGCGGAAGACATCTTTCAAGCGATAGTAGAACACCTACGGTTTACGACTCGTGCTGGCAAGATACAGTCTACCATCACAGTTTTCGCACCGCAGGTACCTCATCGGGAAGGAATACGTATCTGGAATACTCAATCTATCCGCTATGCAGGCTACAAACAGCCTGATGGCAGCGTACTTGGTGATCCACAGCAAGCGGAATTCACGAACGTCCTTCGCCACTTAGGATGGAAGGGAGGTGCAGGAAGCCCGTTTGACGTGCTTCCACTGGTGATTCAGATGCCAGGTGAGCAACCGCAACTCTTTGATATGCCTTCCGATGTTCTCCTCGAAGTCCCCCTTTGTCACCCGAATCTCCCCTGGTTTACTGATTTAGGACTCAAATGGCATGCCGTGCCGATGATCTCTAACATGCGACTGGAGATTGGAGGGATAAGTTACCCGGCAGCCCCCTTCAACGGGTGGTATATGGGGACAGAGATCGGACGGAACCTTGCCGATGAAGATCGGTATAACGTGCTTCCAGTCATCGGGCGACGTATGGGACTAGATATCAGCAAGGAGCGGTCCCTGTGGCGCGACCAAGCACTGGTCGAACTCAATAAAGCCATATTGTACTCGTACAGTAAACAGGATGTGACCATCGTTGATCATCACACAGCATCCCGTCAATTTCTTCGTCATCAAGAACGGGAAAGGCACGTGGGCAGGGAGACGCACGGAGATTGGGGCTGGCTCGTACCACCTCTGTCAGGCTCACTCTCTCCGCTTTTCCATCGTTCCTTTCAAGATACTTCTCTCAATCCGAATTTCTGGTATCAAGACTCTCCCTGGTCCAACAACGGCTGTGCTTACGGAAATGATGGTCACACAGGTAGTTGAGAAGATAGAAGAGACTCTTCCAGTGCATGGACTCATTTTCGTCACGTGGGAAAAATATTTATCGGAGCGTTTCGGATCTTCGCTCCTCTCGACGTATCGTGAGTCTTTGAGAGAAACAGCCGCAAATGCACCACTTGCCAGTCGCGTATACAATGATGTAACGTGACTTACTCTACATTTATTGCTTACTACCCTTTCTTGTAATCATACGTGCTCGAAGAATAAAAAATACCGCAAATCCTAGTAATACTAGCCCAATCAATGTCAAGGAAATTTCAAGAATACTTGTTGTACTATTCGCTTGTCCTATAAAGATTCCAATAGAAAACAAAAGCATTGCAACTCCAAAGCAAAGAAAGCTTATAGAATACAACGTTGTACTGTGGTTGAACCAGCTAATGTGTATTCCCTGAGATTGCTTTTCTCGGAGTGTGCGTAGACTGAAAGGAAGTACATTCACTTGTACCGCTATCAATCCTATGCCACCAATCGCCACTATGATGCTTAAAATTATCTGCAGTATTCGTAAGATAGAACTACTATCCGTACTCACGAAATTAAGTAAAAAATTGCTCAACACAAGCATAAAAATCTCCCTGAATAAATTCTCTATGAAATCTTGAGAATAAATATGTTTAGTAGCAATGCTGATTGTGGCAACTATGCTACAAGCATATTTTTCACTTGAAAACAATTATATACTAATCAGCCAGTGGTAGCGAAAACCAGAAGGTTGACCCCTTGCCCTCTTCGCTCTCGACGCCGATTTGTCCGTTGTGTAGCTCAATAATTGTTTTACAGATGTATAAACCCAAACCTAAGCCGACGCCGGAGCCGCTACGAACCTCAAGACCTTTCACGCGATAAAAACGCTCAAACACACGCTCTTGCTCTTGCTCTGGTAGTCCGGGTCCTTCATCGCGCACTGAAACACAGGCATTATGATCCTGAATCCGTAATGAAACTTCAACAGGCTTGTCTGAAGCAGAGTATTTGAGCGCATTAGAGATATAGTTGGTGAGTACCTGTTCGATGCGGTCTATGTCCGCGAAGATAGAGACATCATGCTCAGAAGGCAGACTGAGTGTAATTGTGCGGTCCGCCGTGACTCTCGTTTGCTCCTCCACGACATCTTGTAGCACGGTTACAATGTTGGTGCGCTCCATGTGCGGCTCTATCTTATGCGCTTGAATACGTGATACGTCGAGTAGGTCATTAATCAGCCGTGTCAGACGATTTACCTGTGTATTGGTACGCCTGAGCAAATCTTGTGCCTCATCCTGTAAGCGCGTTCGCTCTTCTCCTGTTGCAGTTTCCAGGTCCATCATCTTCTTCAGGCGGCGTTCCAGCAGTTGTGTACTGCCTTTGATAGTTGTGATCGGCGTCTTCAACTCATGGCTCGCAATGCCAAGAAATTCGTTCATGCGCTGGTTTGCTTCGCTGAGCGCGATTTCGTTTGCTTGGGCTTCTGAACGTTCGCGTAGCAAGCGTTCACGTTCAATAACAAGGGCGGCTAACTTTGCTACCGCACCTGCTAACACCATATCATCGTCGGTGTTGGTGTGCTTATCATCCGCATAATCGAGCGAAAGCAAACCAACAACCTTTTTACCAATCGTCATTGGTGCCAGTAAAGAATTCTCAGGTCCATAGTGCTTGTATTGTTCGTCGCCCTCATGGTAGCTTGCATCTAAACGTACAACTTCGCCGTTACGCATCCGCGCGATGCACGAGGCATCCGCCATATCGACAAGATATAGCTCAGGTATATGGCTCCACCAGAGATACTCCTGTTCTGGTGTAAGACCGATAACGGCTACAGGTAGAAGACGTTCTGTTTCAAACACCATAGAGATGATGCCTACACGCTTACAGTTCAGCACGCGACTTGTGAGTTCAACTAGGCGTTGTCCCACTGTATGCATGGATGATGTGTCTTCTGTTTCATCATTGCCTTGAATAAGCGTTTGCGCCATCTCAAGCAGAGCATGTAGCGCATTTTGTGTGGAGGTCTCCAGTTGTCTTCGTTCAGTGATATCGTGGCAGATTACGACTCCGCCCATGAGCTTGCTATCTTGTCTGTAAACCGGTGCGCCGTTCACATTCATAAGTATCTCGCGTCCATCGACTGTACGAACAAGTACATCCATCGCCGCCAGTCCTTTGAGCGACTCGCCACGCAAAATACGATTTTGCGGCCACTGCTCATTTGAGAGAGGATGGCCTTGCTCGTCTGATAGCGTGAGAAATGTTCTTCGCTCATCGGGCGAGTGCGAAAAGTAGTCAGGGCGCGTATGTATGCCCAATAATTCACGAAAGGCCGTATTCATTCGTATCAAGCGCCCGTCTTGATTAAAGACAAAAACTCCGTCGGTAATGCTTTCAAATATTGCTTCTAGTTCGCTTGAACTTGCAGCCGCCGCAAGTTCGGAGCGACGAAGTGCTGAGACATCATGGCTAATGGAGACCGCGCCGCCAATCGTCTCTCCTGTGTTATGGAGCGGCACTGCGCTTACCGTAAAATAGTGTGTGTCGCCGTTTTGGGGCTGCCACACCATCTCGACAGAGGTGACAGCCTCTCCTTGTAATGCACGTTCTATCGGAAGTTCTTCCTGACGAAAAAAGCTACCTGTTGGTGTGCGTAATTTCCCTGTGGTCGCCGTAAACGTGGGATAGCGCATGCCTCTTTCCTTTTCCAATTGTCGTCCCGCACTGTTCAGGCGCACAAGCCTCCCCTGTGCATCATACACAGAAACACTATCAGGCACCGTTTCGATTACTGTATCAAGAAGAGTACGTTCCTCAATGGCACTGCGCCGTGTTTGTTCAAGCTGGCTGGCACCAAGACTTATTGCTACTCCAATCAGCAGAAAGAGAACACTCTCAACAAAACTCTGTACATCGCTCAAACTCAACGAATAGTGGGGTTGCAGCACAAAGAAATTGAGAAGTATTATACCAACAAGTGTTGAGAGCAGGCTGGGACCTGTGCCGAAGTTTAACGCGACTATCGCGATGCCAAGAATTTCTAGCAAGCCAGAAAACGCGAATGTTGGAAAGATGTGCATAAAGAGAATGGTTCCCAATGCAGCAATAACCTGAAACACAACGCCTAGCAGGTAGCCAATACCCGGATGACGCCACTCTTTAGGAAACCATTGCGGTGTAAACGTATTGCTGCGGAAAAAGTGCGAGAGCCTGGACCGGAACGATGGCTGCGCTGATCTACTGGTATCGCCGTTGTCCATAGGAGTCGCTACACGCTGTGCAGGTCTCTCCTGTAACAATTGACTGAACGGAGTCGTTGTATTCTTATCAATTACTTTATGAGAAGTATTGTCGTCTTTCATCATATTATCGCTAGAACTCGTCATGCTTGACCCCCACAAAAGTATCGACGCTAATCAACATAACAACGGTATATTTATAGAGATGCAGCGCGGCCCATTTGTTTTTGCAAGCTATCTATAAAAAAGTAAGAAAAGACTCTACTATAGTACACGAAATGCATGAAGAGAAAGTGACATGTCCCATAAAACCAGATGGCGTAAAACAGGTTGTGGGACTCGACAGAAAGCGTTATAATCTGTCATGCGGTAGCTTATGAGATATAACCATTTACGTTCGCTACACTTTTACTTATGATGTCATTGAAGGATACAAAGATACAATGTTATTCACACTACCACTTGTGCTATTTATCGTGATGACTGAGGTCTCGATTGGCTCTTTCACCGTCCTTGTGCTACTGGATTGGCGCAACGAGGTGAAGCGCGGCTTTCTCGTGTCATACGCTCTCATCTATCTTGGCTTGACTTATCTTACCTATCTGTTCCAACAGAACTTTTCAACACCCGAACTCCTCGCTAGCTATCGCCAGCTTGACCAGTACTGGACTCAGTACGAGACGTTACCGCTCCTCATTTTCTTTCTCTTGATGATTCCCTATAATGTGCTACTTTGGTTCGATAAGACCGCAGGTGTGGATGCGAAACGCAGTGCTGAAAAGGCGCAACTTGAGTCGGCAACAAGCGAAGAAACAACATCATCTGAAAAACTACACGTACCAGCGAGACGCTTTTCCATTGTACGTATTCTGCGTCTCCTGAGCGGCATTGCTACCGTTGCCGCTGGTATGGCTACATTGTTTGTGATGGCAATGATTTTTCGCCCCCTTGCTGCTGCGAACGTTGGTGGCGCATTCACAGTCGCTGGCTTTTTTGCCGCCGCCCTTGCTCTTGGTGGTGTGCTTACCGCCATGTGGCTTGGACACTGGTATCTCGTCACACCAGCCCTTTCGGAGAAACCACTACAGTTCGCGACGACGCTCGTCTTGCTCGGAGTGCTTGCTCAAGTTCTTTTTACGTTTACTGCTGGACCCGGCACTCCACAAACCTCTATTCAGCATTCACCAGCGGCAACCGTGATAGCAACACCTACTCCAGGTTCTAATACGCATGTGAAACCTGCCAATGCGCCAACCTATACACCGCTTAGCACCGACGCCATCGGATGGGTACGCATCCTTGTCAGTTTCATCATCCCTCTGGTACTGGGTGGTCTCGCGTGGAAACTCATACACGACCGCTCATTCCAATCCGCTACAGGTATGCTCTATCTCGTTGTCGTCTGTACGCTCGCTGGCGAAGCAATGGCACGCGGCCTTTTCCTCGTTGGCCTCTAATCTGTATATATTCACAGTAAAAACAATGGGTCCTGTGTCGCAGACACAGGACCCATTGTTTTTACTGTGAATGTAATGTTTTTTCGCGCTCTTTCAGTTCACGGCGTAGAATTTTACCCGAAGCTGTTTTGGGAATCGCATCGATAAACTCGACGTGATGTACTCTCTTGTACCCTGCCAACTTACCGTTAGCAAAGGCGACGATATCATCAGGTGTCACGATATCGCCCTCGCGTATTACGACCAATCCTTTGATCAGTTCACCCGCTTCATCATCCGGCACACCAATCACCGCTGAATCTACCACCGACGGATGCTCTAACAGCAGTGCCTCGATCTCAGCAGGCGCGACGCCAAAGCCTTTATATTTAATCATCTCCTTTTTACGGTCAACAATATACGTGTAGCCTTCTGCATCCACATGTCCGATATCGCCAGTGTAGAGCCAACCGTCGCGGAGGGCGCGTGCCGTTTCCTCCGGTGCCTTCCAGTAACCTTGCATGACCTGGGGGCCACGTATCACCAGTTCGCCATCCTCACCGACAGGAAGCTCGTGTGTTCCTGTCTCGATATCCATAATCTTCTGCTCAGTATTATGGATGGGCATACCAATACTCTCTAGTCGCATAACTGGAAATGGTTGGGCATGCGTGAGTGGTGATGCCTCGGTTAAACCATAACCCTGTACAACAATGACGCCTGTCTTCTCATGAAGTTTGATCGCTGGGCCTGTTGGCAAAGGTGCTGCACCTGAGAAAATGAACTTTACCTTTTTCAATTTAGTAAGATCAACGGGTGCATTCGCCAGTGCAAGCACGATTGGTGGAACCGCGAAGTAGTGGGTCACATTGTATTGCTCACATAGCTCAAGCGACTGTAACAGGTCGAAGCGTTCCATGATGACCTGTGTGCCACCACCTGCCAGAAAGCCACCCGTCAACATGACACCATAAATGTGATAAAACGGTAAGAAGTTGAGCGCGACATCCGATGCGTCGAGGTGCAGCGACATGAGAAATTGCAGATTATTCGAGGTCAAGTTGCGATGCGAGAGCAACGTCCCTTTAGGCAAACCCGTCGTGCCGGACGAATAAGGAAGTGCGGCCAGATCATCGCCGGAAATGTCCACTCGCTGGAGATGTTGTGAAGAAGACGCACGCATAAGCGAAGCAAACGTGATGGCTTCTGGCATGCTTTCAGGGGGCTTTTCACCCGTTACTAAGACATGCTTGAGATGAGGAAATGTCTTTTGGCTCATTGCCGCTTGCAGCATTGGTACGAGGCTATCCTGTAGCAGTATGGCTTTTGCCTCAGAATTTTCGATCTGATAGGCCACTTCGCGCTCTTTGTAACCCGGATTCATGGGGCTGACCACAATACCAAGTGAAGTTGCGGCGATAAACGTAATGGTATATTCTGGTCGATTCGTCATGTATAGACAGAGACGGTCGCCCTTCCTCAACCCTAGATTGTGCAGACCATTGGCGACACTGTTTATCATCGCTATGACCTCGCGGTGCGTGAAAAGCGTGTTGTGGTACACGATTGCGATGTGGTCAGGGCTGCGTTCGGCGGCGGCCCGTACAAGGGAATCGTAGGGAACATCAGGGAAATTGATGTGTGGGCGAAACAATTCGGGGGCAAATATTTTCTCAGACATGCCTGGGCGTCCTTTCTAGCTCGCTTCTTCAACGAATGAGCAACTCAGAAGACCAACAAATGGCATTTTAGCATAATGGGAGCATCCCTGGTCCCACAGAGCAAGCTTACATTGTAGGCTTGTGCTATGTAGCATATCCCAATTGCTGTGCCAGGTCAAGAAAAAATGATATATATTCGCGTCAGGCAATGGAAACGCTGCTTCTTAACAAAATTTATGCATGAGTGTTACAATGCTGTTGTATTCGCTCCGCTTATACAAAAAAGAAGTGAATATATTTACTGTTGTCATGAAAACACAGCATTTGCCAATGGAAAGGGTAGCGTATGAGTGCTACAGAAATTGCAGGACTTGATTGGTCTACCGAACGACTTATCCCTGAGTTTCAAACTGTCACACACCTCGATATTTGTACCGTCAGCGGCGCATCCCAGGAGACGCTCATTACGCTGACAACTCTGGTCGGCATCATCAATCGCCCACAACCAAAAATCTATCTTATTACAAGCGATGATGATGCCTTCTGGCTTAAAGAAGTATTTGGGAATGTCCCGCAACATGCCATGCCTGCGACGAACGATGGTGCGTTGGATGCTTTGTTGGATAGCTATTCCACTAGCGTTCAAGGTCTAGTGATCTATGACGCGCGTCTCGAAGACTCGATAAACGTTGCTACGATGCTTGCGGCACAGAAAGATGCTATCGTCGTTTCGGCTACACAGGCATCGGCTTTACAAAGTAAATATTCCCTCTCAGTTCTTGCCGACCTTTCTATATATGGCTGGAAGACACGTTTGCAAGCGTACCACTGGGCATTACAAAATCTGCGTGCGGGATGTTCGTCGCGTCTCGTGGCTGGTCTCAACGCCAAAAATGTCGCTCTACGCCCATTCCTCGTTGCCACACGCACCTTCATATACAATCTCGACTCGCGTGCTTATCTCCCTGATTTACGCAGTCTTTTTACCGATGGTTTCCTCTCTGAGCGCGAGTTAATGCGTCAAATCTTTGCTTCGTATACACCAGCAACTGTGCATCTGGGGTGGTTTATGGATGAGAGTAGCGGCGTTAATCTCACCTCACAAGCGGCAATACCTGTACTTGCTACCGATCACTTTTCAAATTTGGAAGTATGGACTGCGGTACAACCTACCACTACAACACCAACAGTATCAACGTCAATGCATAGCGAGAAAGCGGTTATAACAGCAGAAACTGTATATATCTCGTTCACAATGAGTGATGGTGATAACCTGCAATATAGTCAGCACCGTATGAAAAATATCTGGCGTGACAACGCTCGTGGCACGCTTCCTATTGGTTGGACTATCTCACCTGCGATTCTGCACGTTGCTCCACTACTCGCAGAATATTATAGAGCGTCCGTAACCCCTAACGATGAATTTATCGCCGGTCCAGACGGTGCTGGCTATATCTTACCCTCACATTGGCCTCCCGAACATGTGAACGCCTTTCTGCAAACGACTGGAAGACAGATGCAGGCTATGAATTTGACAACACTTCAACTCCTTGATACTGACAACTGGCAAAGTTCGGGAATACCTCTGCTCTCGCATATTAGACAAGCAAGCTCAGGCATGATCTGCTCTGATACTGGCACTCAAAATCGCTATGTTCAAGTGCTACGTCCCTTTGGTTTACAAGGTATACTGAGCGGAGCTGGCCTGAAGAAAATCGAATGGAAGCTGATTGATAGCATACCGCTCTATCAAAATCTTGGTTTGGCTGATAGCGTCAAGAGTACCGTCACTATGATTAAAAATGTTGCCGCTAGCCGTTCAGAACGCCCACTGTTCCTGAACGTCTATATGCTAGCGTGGAAAATGGGGCCTTCTGACTTGAAAGCCGTTAGCGAGCAACTTGGTGGCGGCTATGAAATTGTACTGCCAAAGACACTGCTTGCTATGCTTGCCGGACAAAATATATGAGTGTAGAGCAAAAGCTGGGTGTTGGCTGCTATCGTTTGGCATCAGGTGTACGTATTAGCCAGACCGAAAAAGGTGGGATGGTCGCACGTTGCGACTATCCCCTTCGCATCGTACTACTCAACCCAACTCTCGCACGTCTCCTTTCGCTGTGTGTCGAGGAGCGTACCTGCGAACAGTTAGCCATGTCGATGCATGCCCCCCTCAAACGCATAGAGGCCCTGTGCGACCAATTGCGCTGGAAATCATTGCTGGATGCTGGTCCTGTTGCTGCTCCCGTAACATGGCTTGCTGTCACCATCATCATTCCAAGCTATAATCGTGCGAACGAGCTTGAGCGTTGCCTCCGTTCCTTATTCGCACTGCAATACCCACATCATCTTATAGAAATTCTCGTTGTCGATGATGCCTCGACCGATTCTACCCGGACGATGCTCTTACGTCTTGTATGCGAGGCTGAGACACATGCCATACATTTGCGTTGCCTTCGCCATGAGCAACAGCAAGGAGTAGCACAGAGTCGCAATACAGGCACGGAGGCCGCGAGCCGTGATCTTATCGCCTACATTGACAGTGATTGTGTCGCCACTACCACCTGGTTGACTGAACTTGTACCACTCATGCAGGACCCACGTATAGCGGCAGTTGGTGGCATGATTCGAGGCTATGAACATCGCAGCATGCTTGGTCGCTACGAAGATGTTTGTTCCTCTCTCTACATGGGTATACGCTCACAACAGGTACGCCTGGAAGGGCCATTAACCTATCTGCCAACCGCCAACCTGCTTGTGCGCCGTTCTGTCTGGCAAGACCTCGGTGGCTTCGCACCGCTTCCGCAGGGTGAAGATGTTGACTTCTGTCGCCGTGTTTTGCTGACAGGCGCACATATACGCTATATACCACAGGGTGTCGTCTATCACGACTACCGCACAACCATGAAATCGTTCCTCAAAGTTCGCGCTGCCTATGCTACCGCCGAAGCCACTCTGTTACAACGTCATCCCACCGAACGCCGTATCCTCCTGCTGCCACCCGAACAAGCTACCTTTGCAGGACTGATGTTAGGCAGCGTATGGTGGATGGGAAGGTATTGGAAGAATCCAACGGGCGATTACAAGAATCCAACGGGCGACCACAAGGGTCGCACCCTACTATACGACGTGCCGTATAGTAGGGTGCGACCCTTGTGGCCGCCCGTTGAGAAAAATGATGTAATCACCCATTCCAAGTTTAAAAATTTAAATAGTGTTATCGTGTCCAAGGTGTTGGGGAGGGGTAACGCGTGGACAACGATTCTTTTGGTGACTGCCTTGTTCACAACCCTATTCAGTACGCATAAACGCATACAGAAAATCCAGCAACAACATATATCTATTAACCCTTTTACAGTATTCAAAGCGACGCTCCGTGGCAACCTGGCATACACCTATCACCTGTGCCGTCACCTAACGCGCTACTACACACTGCCATTATTGCTGTTTGGTATCCTCCTCTTTCCCCTCGCAATTCTTATAGCCGTAATGCTATGTATTGTCGTAGGCGTAGACTATGTGCGACTCAAACCGGAGATGAACATTGCTGAATATGCTTTGTGCGCTATACTCAGCGATTGTGCCTATGAGATTGGTGTTGTACAGGGATGTATCAAACATAGAACATGGAAACCATTAGTGCCGATTATCAAGAAACATCTATAATTTGAGGGGAGTAAATTATCAACTAAGCCGCCACCATAACACTTTGATGAATGTGGTGAAACCTAACCAGCAGAGATAGGGAAGCATGAGCAAAACAGAAACTCTCGAAACACTGGCAAATTCTGTGGTTGTCGCTATTCCTGAGAAGAGCCCGATGACATCCATCAACACATACACCGATTTCTTCTTGAAATGGTAGACAGTGGGCATGAATGAAAAATTGTGCAGGAGGTGAGCGGCAAAGATCGCTAGCGGCTTCGTGACAGATGTCTTCTGTCGATAGCGCCATACCTGCCAGGTAGCCAGACCCATGAGTATGTAATTTCCAATCCATATCGGAGGAAACACCCATTGAGGAGGCCAGAGAGGGGGTTTGGGACTGTCATCATACCAGTGTTGCTTTTTGAAGGCACCACCGAGGGCACTACTGAGAAACCCAACGAGGATACACCCAAGCACAAATGGTAGGGCAGTAAACCATTTATCTTTTTTCATCTTTTTTCTCTCTAGCGGTTTGTTGAGCGAAACGGCGCGTCGTTGTTGCCTGCGGCGTGTCCACATGTTCTCCTTGTTGTATGCTACCATAATTATACGATACATAGTCCAATCGCCAACCAAATGGTTAGCGGTGAGAACATTGCTAATGCCTACTTTTAACAAAGGAAAGTAATATGGCGAAGTACCGATATCTTGTTGTTGAAAAAGCTAAAGGGAATTATTCGGCATATGTACTTGATCTTCCATGATGTGCTACCACAGGTAAAACGCTTGCGGAAATACATCGTAATATGCATGAGGAAAAGAGATGATCAGCCGAGATAATCATATGAGACGAGTAGAGGTGATAGAAACATCTCGCTTGCTTCTGCGTCGCCCCACATTAGCTGATAAAGATATACTCAGCAGTATATTACTTGATGAGCAGGCACAGCACTTTCTTGGTGGTGTCCTTTCACCAGACGATGCCGAAGCACGTATTACTGCTCTGCTGCAAGCATGGGAAGACCAAAACGGTGGTGCCTGGGCGGTCTGTGAGCAGGGAAAAAATACTCCTTGTGGCACTTGTGCCCTGGATATGTTTGAGGAAGAAATTGAAGTTAGCTACAGGTTTTCCCCCGTTGTATGGGGAAGGGGATATGCTACAGAGGCTGCTGCTGCTTGCCTTCGCTATGGTTTTCAGGATTTAGGGCTTACTCGTATCATAGGAGTCACGCAAGAAGCGAATCGTGGCTCACAACATGTTTTAGAAAAACTTGGAATGCGGCATGTACGTAACCTTTGGAAGTGGGAAGCTCCTCAACGTTATTATGAAATCACGAGCCTGGAATGGTCTGCTCAACAAGAAAAGTAGCCGTGCTTGTTTTGTTAGTGGGAACGATTGAGGTAGTCGATTTTACGTTTAGCTTCCCTTTAGTGCGCTAATGCTGATTCCAACCATTAAACGTGTGCTGTATCCATTCCCTTACTAGCATCGATCCGTCAAACCGCAGAACATTTTCATTCTCTACTGGTGGGGCGAAGTATTCGACAATATGAGCAAAATCGTCGTCGCGTACATCAGCACGAACCGCAGTTTGCCGATTCTCTTGCCAGCGGCGACGTGCCTCAGTCAAAGAGACATCAACAAAGATAACACATGATTGAGCGTTATATTGCTCCGCTATTGTACGTAGTCGGTCTCGTTGCTCTCTTGTGAAATTTGCTGAGTCATCGACGACGCTTTCACCGAGGCTGAGGAATGTAGCGATACGCTGATATGCTTCTCTATAAGTCTCATCCCACTCCTCCGAAGATAATCCTTTTTCGTCATCCCATATTCCTCGTTCGCTGTTGATGTCATCAATGGCGACGCGTTGTATGCCTAACCAATTCACCAGTTCCTTCGTCAGAGTAGTTTTTCCGGCGAAAGGCAACCCGCACAAAATATATAAACAAGGTTTTTTCATGTAACCTCCCTCGCTGTAGGGGTCTGATTACGCTCTTTCACTTTGAGAATGGGCGACCACAAGGGTCGCACCCTACTATACACGCGTGTATAGTAGGGTGCGACCCTTGTGGTCGCCTGTTGGTTTTCTCCTACTATCCTTGTAGCACGCACTCTGGGTCTTTGATGCTCAACTTTTGATGCACGAACCATTTTGTGGCGGGACAGCCGCCGTGACATGTATTGTACAGTCCACAGCCTGTGCAGGCACCACCACCCATGTTGCGGTAATAGTCGAACAGCACCGAATCTTGCCAGATTTCTTTGAAGGGTCGGTCATGCAGATTGCCAGCTTCAAACTCTGGTGCCTGGAAGAACGCGCATGGATAGACCTCACCCTCTGGACATATACAGCACGTCGCGGTAGCTGCACCACACACGTCCAGGCCAGCAAGTTTGTTGCCAAAGGCGTTGAGGTGGAAGAACGAGTCAGCCGTCAACACATCGGGGTGCTTTGTTAGCCAGTCTGTGAACTCGCGGTACTGCTCTTGCGTCGGGTGCAGGTCGGCCCACACGTCCTGTCCGCGTCCCGAAGGTCGCAGTCGTGTGACACGAAGTTTAGAGCCGAAACTGGCGGCAATATCATAGAGTCGATCTAGCTCGGAGAAACTGTAGCGCGTCAACACACTATTCACCGTCAAACTATGATTCTCTGCCGCCAGTAGCTCTAAACCTCGGAGGGCACGCTTGAAGACGCCTTGCCCACGAATACGGTCGTTTGTATGCTCTGTCCCACCGTCCAAGCTTACCTGGAAATAGAGTGGATCGAATTGTTTCAAGCGTTTCGCACGGTCCGCTGTAATCAACGTTCCGTTCGTGCTAATACACATCACAAGGTTGCGCTCTGTGCAGCGTTCAAGTACCTGCCATATACCGGGGTAAATAAATGGCTCGCCACCGCCGAAGTGTATCTGGAACACCTGCATGTCGGCGAACTCATCGACAAGAGCCAGTGCCTGTGGCGTCTTTAGCTCTCCTGGTCTACGCCTGCCTGATGCTGATAAACAATGTACACACGCGATATTGCAGGCGGCAGTAATCTCCCACGTCACCGTGATTGGAGCCGACAAGCCACCTTGTAAAAAACGTTGTGAGCCGCGCCCCTTCGTTTGTGGCACTCTTTGTCCGGTTTGTTGCATCGCTGTCAATGCGAGGGGATTGACGCTACCAACTTTTTTTTGTGCCGAACGGTCGGGACGGTTCATGAAACGTACCAGTTCCACCATTGAAGGACTCCTTATTCTAGGAAAATGGGTAATTGAATTTCCGACGGGCGGTTGAGTTTCTTACGGATGATTGAGTTTTCGACGGGCGACCACAAGGGTCGCACCCTACTATACAACGGGGTGTATAGTAGGGTGCGACCCTTGTGGTCGCCCGTTGTTTTTTTCCATTGTCGCTGAAATATAGCCACGCCCAACGAGATCATCGAGGGCTACATAGAGCTTTTGTTTGCTTGCTTCGGAGTAGCGACTACTCTCAATAGCGGCACTTACATTCCTATCATGCTGCTGTTGACTTGTGATGAGCAGTTCAACCAACTGGGGGGAATTGACAAATGAAAGCGCACCTCTATCGGCGCATCCATATTTGTAGAGTATGCCACCGAACGACTCGCGCCGAATCTTGACCTCCGCAATGAGGCGATACTGGGTAGGGGGCATCGTGTTCTCCTTGTCAGGAATAAAGCGACGACGTTTTCCGTATAAGCAAGCATACCCAGTATTAAGCCGATAAGTCAAGTATCAACGTGTTATTGTGCGGGCTTCGCCAACCCTTGTGCTGCATAGGACCAGGAGCCGAAGCGCTCTTGCTCGTTTGGTGCTGGACTTCTAAACCAATCGCCCATCGCACCCGCACTTCCGGCAGGTAACGGTTTACTATCAGTGTAAGTCACCTGCCACTTTGTGGGTTCTGTAGTGCCAGCCGCCCATGCATTTTCGTTAACCACCGCCGTACTATCACTTGTTTGAACATCTAGTCGAAGCCAGTAGGCTGTATTTGCCACATATACAAAAGGTATCGAGGCTACAGTAGTCATAATGCCGTTGAGACGTTTGCGTATCTCAAGTGTTTTAGTGGATGTGTTCATGTCAGCTTGATACCAGCTTGTACCACCTGTTACAAGCAATGTAACACCAGCAACACCATGCCCTGTTGCTGTGAATGTAATTTCCGCAAGTACATCGCCTGAGCTTTGTGCTGGAACCTTGACATATCCAGCAATCTTATGTCCATTTGTACCTGCATAAACAATTACCCCATTGTGCGAGTTTAGAAAAGCTGTATTGCCATTGTTGAGTGAGCGTTGCCATGTATAATTTGTTAACCCGTCATTGTTCGTCGTTGTGCCCCAGCCAGAGGTGGTATTGGCACGTTGAAAATTATCCTCAGCAGTGTTTGTGCCAGCCGCATGAGTAACGTGTAACGGATGTACAACGAATACAGATAGCAATGTAAAGAGAAGCGCAAAGATAAATATCCCAGTAGCTACCCTCCTGGACTTTCTCTCCTTTAAGAGTTTCTTGAAAAAATGTTGCTCCATAACATAGCGTTCTTCCGTGAACATGTGAACTATCCTTTCGTTCCTATTCCGCTACAACTAAAAGGCTATTGCATAGAGAATAATCTATGCGCGTTCATTATAAAATACATTGATGAATAGATACATATTAAAATGGTTATGATATGGTTATGATGTGGTTGTGATTGGGTTGCTATTCAGTCATTGGAGAGATTGTTCAGAATGCTTTCATAGTACAAATGAAACAATGATCGTTTTTAACGATGTCCCATTTTTTTAGAAAGCCGAGGACTTGTACTTTGCAAATTCTGATGGTATGCTTACATAACATTGTTGCGTATTTTCTTAATAGCCAGAATGAGGTACATCAATGTCGAATAGCACTCCAACGATCAACCCCACAAATACTGTCGTAGAAGAGACCTCAACCATCGAAGAGACAACCGAGGATATCGAACTTGAGGAACTGGACGAAGAACTGATCATTGAGGATTTCACGATTGATGGTATCTGTGGCGTCTACTAGTCCCACCCGTTTGCGTTTTCAGGATCGTACCGTTTTTATCACTGGTGCTGCACATGGCATGGGCCGTTCGCACGCTCTCGCATTTGCACGTGAGGGTGCCCGTTTGGTTGTCTGCGATGCTTGCCGTCAGTATGAGACGATTCCCTATCCACTTGCGAAGCCTGAAGAGTTAGCGTCCCTTGCTTCCGAAATTGAGGCGTTAGGGCGTCCCGTAATTGCTGAGCAGGTTGATGTAACCAATCTTTCAGCAATGCAAGCACTCGCCGAACGTGCTAGAATCGAGTTAGGTCCAATCGACATTGTAGTCGCCAATGCGGGTGTCTACTCCTTCGCTCCCAGTTGGGAGCTAACGGAGGAACAATGGGATGAGACTGTGAACGTGTGTCTCAAAGGCGTGTGGATGACTTGCAAAGTTTGTATACCGCAGATGCTTGCTAGACGCAACGGCAAGATTGTGTGTATTTCGTCTACGGCAGGGCAAAAAGGTATGGCGAATCTCGCGCACTATGTCGCGGCAAAACATGGTGTGCTTGGCCTCGTCAAAACGTTAGCGATTGAACTGGCGCACTATGCTATCAACGTGAACGCGATCTGTCCCACTAGTGTTGATACCGCGATGTGCAATAATCAAGCCTTGTACGATATTTTCGCAGGTGGCCCAGGTCCGAATGCGACGCATGAGTACATGCTACAACTGATGAACCAGCTCAATCTTTTCCCTGATCGTGATCTTCTTCCCCCACAGGCGATTAGTGATGTGGTACTCTGGTTAGCATCGGAGGAGGCGCGGCATCTGACAGGTTGTGCCTTGCCTGTCGATGCTGGCTACTGGACAAAATAACACGATAAAATAGAGGATCTATGACGACCTTCCCGTTTAGTGCTATGGTTGGACAACAGAAGATGCGGCTCGCGCTTCTCCTCAGTGCTATCGACCCCTCGATAGGCGGCGTTCTCATCTGTGGACGCAGAGGAACGGGCAAGTCTACCGCCGTGCGTGCTATGACCAACCTGTTACCTGCCATTACAGGTGTCGCCGATTGTCCCTATTTTTGTAATCCTGTATCGTCACGTTGGATGTGTGCGACCTGCCAGAGGCGTCTTGAACACAATGAAATTCTTCCTCTTGCACAACGCCCTGTGCCACTGGTAACGCTACCACTCAATGCAAGCGAGGATCGTGTCGCGGGCAGCTTCGATCTTGCAACAGCTCTGGAAAGTGGCAAGACGCATTTTGCCCCCGGCCTGCTCGCTCTTGCCAATCGTGGTATGCTCTACATCGACGAAATCAACCTGCTCAACGACAACATCGTAGACCTGCTGCTTGATGCAGCAGCATTGGGCGTCAACCGTGTCGAACGTGACACCATCTCGACGGCGCATCCCGCGCGTTTCGTTATCGTTGGTACTATGAATCCGGAAGAAGGCATGTTACGCCCTCAACTGCTGGATCGAATCGGCCTCTATGTCGATGCAGAAGACATGCGCGACCCCGCCATACGCACAACCGTTGTCGAGCGTCGCCTCGCCTATGACGACTCTCCTGCTAGCTTTATTGCAAGGTGGACCGAGGCCGAGACCATGCTTCATGATCGCATTTCACGCGCACAACACCTTTTGCATGCTGTCCACGTCTCTACTTATTTTCGTCAAGTGATTGCGTTTCTCGTTGATAAGCGCGTTCATGCGGAAGGGCATCGCGGCGATATCGTTGTGCTACGTACCGCTCGTGCAATAGCCGCGTGGAATAATCGTGCCGAGGTGGAGTTAGCCGATATCGAGCAAGCTGCCGAACTCGCTCTACCCCATAGGATGCGTAACGATACATCAATCAAGCAACAACTTGTGCATACGCTTGAGCAGGTTCCCGCCTCAGAGCAAGACAACGATACACCGGAAGAGATTGCCACCGTCGATGACGATGTAGAGATTGAAGAGCGCACCGAAGAGCAAGAAGGTCCCTTCGGTCTGACGCGTCATATCAAAGGAGACTCCGACGTGGCACAGATTCAACGTCTTATCAACGTTGTGCGTGATCGTGTAATGCGTCAGGACGCTGGTCGCCGCTTTCTCTCATTGACTACACGTCATAGCGGACGCTTCACACGCAGCCGTCAAGCTAATCCTGTCACCGATGTTGCCTTTGGTGCCACCATTCGTGCCGCCGCTCCCTATCAGCAGGTGCGTGGACGGAACAAGAGTGGCAAACTCGAATTGCGTGTCCCAGACTTACGACAAAAAGTGCGAGAGCGCAAGACACGCGCCCTTGTTATTCTCGTGATCGACGGTAGCGACTCCGTGATGGCGCGTCAACTGATGCCAAAAACCAAACGTATTCTATTCGCGTTACTACAAAACGCTTATGAAAAGCGAGATCGCGTCTCCATGCTGGTCTTCCGTTTCGCACAGGGACGCGTTGTCTTGCCACCGACACGAAACTTCACCAACGCACGGCGTTGTGTCGAAGAACTATATATTGGCGGTTGCACTCCTTTAGCAACAGGTTTGCTAGAGGGATTACGCCTTGCCAATACTGAACGGTATCGCAACCCGACCGTCAAACCAATCCTGGTCATCCTGACCGATGGTATCGCGAACATTGATCTCTCCGGCAACATGCGAAGCATCACACCGCAACGTGACGCACTGCATATCGCCGGGGAGATTGCGGCACGGCGCATACCGACCGTCATGATTGATACAAACCCATTGCCTACTGTGACGAACGAGAAAGGTGAGCGTGTACCCAGTCCATGCCCTGAATTGGCGCGTGTACTGGCCGCCGACTACTACCAGTATCGTCCTGCTCACGATTTCCAGCTACTACGAAAGGGGTATGTATAGCAGGTATTCTTTGTTTTGTGAAACGCTAACCTGTTTAGTTATAAGAGTCAACCACTCTCAAAGAAAGGGTCCGTTTTCAATGAAGACACGAACCGCAGTAATCTACGAACCAGGTCAACCCATTCAAATCGAAGAGATTGAACTTGACGCACCAAAAAAACACGAAGTGCAGGTAAAGATGGTCGCCGCTGGTATTTGCCACTCCGACTATCACATCATTGCAGGCGAACTTCCCGGCTACTTGCCAATGGCCCTTGGTCATGAGGGTGCTGGCATCGTTGAAGCTGTCGGACCCGAAGTGACCAACTGCAAAGTCGGCGATCACGTTGTCCTCACCTTCATCCCTTCCTGTGGCACATGCTACTATTGCACAACTGGTCATGCCAACTTGTGCAACATGGGTGCCGCTATTTTGATGGGACCACAACTTGATGGCACGTTCCGTATGCATGGTGCGAAGGGTGATATTGGTCAGATGTGTGTGGTTGGGACGTTCAGTGAGCATACAGTTGTTCCTGATGCCTCCGTTGTCAAGGTCGAGGATTACTATCCGCTCAATAAAGCTGTGCTTGTCGGCTGTGGCGTCCCAACAGGTGTTGGTGCAGTCATCCATCGCGCAAAAGTTGAGCCGGGCAGCACCGTCATGGTTATTGGTTGTGGTGGCATCGGCATGAGTGCCGTTCAAGGTGCTGCACTCACCGGTGCGCGTATGATTATTGCCGTCGATACCGTTGACTACAAACTCGAACGCGCCAAAGAGTTCGGGGCAACGCATACCATCAATCCCAAAAATCAGGACCTTGTGAAGACCGTCAGAGACCTGACCTATGGCGAAGGTGTGCGCTACTCCTTTGAGGCTATCGCTACTCCTGCTACCATCGGACAAGCCTATGCCTGTACCGCTAAGAACGGGACCGTCGTTGTGATCGGTCTATCTCCTGCCACCGCCGAGTCTATTCCGATATCACCGCTCGATCTCGTACTCTACCAGAAAACGTTGATGGGAACTCTCTATGGCGACTCTCAACCCCGTAAAGATATCCCTGAACTGCTCGCACTGTACCATGTAGGCAAAATCAAACTGGACGAGATGATTACGAAAGTGTATACGCTCGACGAGGTAAACGAAGCCTACGCCGATCTCATCGCAGGCAAAAACATTCGCGGCGTCATCGAGTTCGCGCAATAACTCTCAATGTACGGGCCTGATTATGTTGTTTAAGAAAATACTGTGGCAATGGAAAGAACGCAACGGGCGACCACAAGGGTCGCACCCTACTATACAACACATCGTATAGTAGGGTGCGACCCTTGTGGTCGCCCGTTCCCCACGTAAAAGAATCTAAAGAGCATTATCCTGTACAGAGAATATTCTCTTTATAGCAGGTAAGTAGAAACGGACAGGTGACATGTATACATATCCATTCAGCGCGATTGTCGGACAGGAGCAGATGAAGCTAGCACTGATCCTCAATGCCATTCAGCCCTCCATTGGTGGTGTGCTTATTCGCGGCGAAAAAGGTACCGCCAAATCGACCGCTGTTCGTGCCCTTGCTGCCGTCTTGCCCAAACTCTCCGTTGTCAGCGATTGCCCTTTTTCCTGTCCTCCCGACCAGCCTGCGCTGATGTGTGCCTCATGTCGAAGCCGTCTTGAGCACGGCGAGACCTTGCCTATTGCTCAACGTCGCATGCGTGTCGTTGATCTGCCAATCAATGCCTCGGAAGACCGCGTTGTTGGCACCCTCGACCTTGAACATGCCCTGCGCGAGGGTCAACGTCGCTTCGATCCGGGCGTGCTAGCTGAGGCGAATCGTGGCATCCTCTACGTCGATGAGGTCAACTTGCTCGACGATTACGTAGTCGATGTATTGCTCGATTCCGCTGCAATGGGGACAAACTTCGTTGAGCGCGAAGGCATCTCGTTCTCGCATCCTGCACGTTTCCTGCTCGTTGGCACAATGAACCCCGAAGAGGGAGAATTGCGCCCACAGCTTACCGACCGCTTCGGCCTCTGTGTTGATATTGCCTCTATCCACGATGTGCGTAAGCGCGTCTCTATTGTCGAATTGCGCGAACACTTCGAGTCCGCACCAGAGGTTTTTTTAGAAGAATACGCCACCTCTGAACAAACGTTACGTAATCGTATCGTACAGGCATCGCTTGCACAAGCGCATGTTATTGTGCCACCCGATGTTGCCGAACTTATCGCGATTATTAATATTGAATTGGATATCGATGGGCACCGTGGCGATATCGTGATGCGTCGTGCCGCTCAAACCTATGCTGCATATCTAGGCGTCGAAGAAGTAACGCCCGCTCATGTCTACGCTATCGCTCCTATGGCTCTCAGTCACCGCTTGAAGCAGTTACCATTGCAACAGGCCACACACACCATTGATGAAGCATTGAAGGCAGTCAAAAAGAAACTGACGGCGTAAGAGATGGGAACATGCTACTGAGAATAATGGTACTACACCATTTTTTTATCCTTATTGACATTCGTTCTTGACGGGCCTTTCTCATTTATATCGTACAGAGGATTGAACCAACTGAAGAAGCCGAAGCGGCTTGCTCCCAACAGTTCCCATGCTCGTATTATACCAACACCGTATACACTCAGCACTAGTGTACTGAGCGAAGCAACATAGGAGATATTATTGGGTTGTATGATGAGTTGTATTGCGTTCGATAGTTCAAATCCGTAAAGGACAAGACTCACCAAAACCAGCACTATTCTCCGAATTGCCCCTTGCCAGCTAGAAGGCTTACGAAGTGCAGTAAAGCCCAGGGAAAGGCTATTCGTGATACCAAATAAACTCATAGCGAGCGTAAGCCACGCTATATTTGTTTGCGGTTGCAGTGCGTCGAACGAGACAAAAAAAGCATTAATCAGAGCAGTAAATGCACTCGATGCAACCGCACGTCGCTCTATCGGTGCCCCACCCATAACCGTGCTTTCTGGTGCAACCGCAATAGCGACAAAAAGAAGACCAATGAGTGCCGCCCCTGCCCCTGTACTCGCAAGGAAAAAATTGTCGAAGTCGGATGGAACCATAAATTTATATTTCCCTTTTACAAAAAACGACTCTTCAGTAGTATACTATCACTTTTCTTATTTGACACAGGCCCTCACAACTTCTTACAATGGAGAGACAGACGCGTGTGTTCACGTATCTTCTTAATGAGATCGTAACTAGCGAAAATAGAAAGCATCATTCACTCATGACCACCATCGAACAAGACCCCAGGCTTAACCCCTATCCCTGGTATCAGTCTATGCGTGCTACCAATCCCATTGCTTATAACGAGAATTACAGATCATGGAGCGTTTTTAGCTATGACTCTGTACAACGTGTGCTGACCGATTATAGCGACTTTTCATCACAAATTATGGGTGACGAGTCAAGTTTGCCACTTGGAATGAGTTTGATTAACACGGCTCCTCCACGTCATCGCAAGTTGCGTTCCATTGTCACACAGGCATTTACGCCTCGTACTATTGCTCAACTAGCACCACGCATCACCGAAATCGTCAACGAACTGCTGGACAAGGTGGTGGCACAAGGGCAGATGGACGTAATAACAGACCTTGCTTATCCTCTGCCCGTTATTGTGATTGCCGAGTTGTTGGGCGTGCCTGTGCAGGATCGCGAACAGTTCAAACGCTGGTCCGATGTCATTGTTGGCTCCGAAAGCCCCGCTGGTGGCGAACCGCAAAAAGAGATGACCGATTACTTTTCGATCTTAATTGCTGAACGTAGGCGCGAACCCAAAAATGACCTTATCAGTTCTCTGCTGACAGCACAGGTCGATGGCGAGTATCTGAACGAGCAAGAGCTAATGGGCTTCTTCATTCTCTTGCTTGTCGCGGGCAATGTCACCACCACCAATTTGATTGGCAACTCGTTTTTGTGCTTCGACGAATTCCCTGAAGCGTTAGAACAACTCTATGCCGATCCGACACTCGTACCAGCAGCTATCGAGGAGGTATTGCGTTATCGCTCGCCCGTAAGCCATATGTACCGTGTAGTGCGCGAAGACACACAACTTGACGACAAGCATATAGCCGCTGGTGGCTTTATGGTGGCGTGGATCGCCTCTGCGAATCGCGACGAGACACAATTTCCACATGCGGACCGTTTCGACATCACCCGTAACCCTAATCGTCATCTCGCGTTTGGGCATGGCATCCACTTCTGCCTCGGCGCACCACTGGCGCGTCTCGAAGCAAAGATCACGCTTGAGATTATGCTTGCACGTCTACCAGAGATGCGGCGCACACCCAACACATCGCTAGCAGCTCTGTCGAGTATGATTTTGTTCGGCGTCAAAAATATGCCTATCACTTTCAAGCCTTCCTAAAGGAGTTTTATTCATGCCAGAGGCGACACCGCAGTTCAAGCAACAACTCAAAGATGCCTTTAACGCTATTCAAAAGGGACAGGTGTTCACGTTTCGCCGTACCTTTACCGCTGGTGATGTTGCCCTCTTCTGTGGTGTTACCGGCGATTATAACCCCTACCACATCGACCAGAGCTTCCTCGAAGAAAGCTGGTTCAAGCGTCCCATCATTCCTGGCTTGCTTACTGCCAGCATGATAACGCATATTGGCGGCATGATCGGCTTTCTCGCCTCCGAAATGGAGTTCAAGTTTATCACGCCCGTTTATGTTGGCGATACCATCACCTGTACCGTAACTTTTGATGAGCGCGACGAGGTGAAACGCAAGCTACGAGCGCGTGCGAGCTATCTCAACCAGCAAGGTGAAGAAGTTCTACAATGTCGCTTTGCTGGCTTCCCTGCTGATGTGCGCCTTGCCCATTGAAAAACACGAAGGAGTCTATAGCACCATGTGTGTACCGGATTGGCTGCACTTTTTCGAGCGTCCCTATCCAAGTGCCAACATGGTGCTTATTCGCAGTTCGTGCCCAGTTTTGATTGATAGCGGCTTCGGCGGTGATATTACGCTTACGGAAACGCTCCTACGCGAAGCAGGTGTACCACCACAGGTATTAACGCTCATCGCCAACACGCATTATCACGGCGATCACGTTGGCGGCAACCATGCGCTACAGCAACATTATCATATACCCATTGCAGCACATCGCTGGGATATGGCGATGATCAATCAGCGTGATCGCGAGACGTGCGGTGCCGAATGGCTCAACCAGCCCATCGAATCGTATCACGTCGATAGTGCGCTCTCAGACGGCGACGAAATCGACGCAGGAGATGTGAAACTACAGGTGCTTCATACGCCGGGGCACACGCTTGGACACCTTGCCTACTATGAGCCGCTTGAACGGGTCCTGATTTGCGGTGATATCTTCCATCGCGACGATGTGGCGTGGCTCAACATCTTTTCGCGAAGGTGCAGGGGTGATACAACGTATGCAGGACACACTTGACCGTCTCGCACGTCTACCCATTCGCTCCGCCTACTCTGGACATGGCCCCATGATGGAAAAGCCACTGGCCTCGCTCGATGCTGCACGTCGTCGCTACGAAAAATGGTTCGCCGACCCCGAAAAGCTCGCATGGCATGCCTGCAAACGCATCTTCACCTACGCCCTCATGCTCAAAAACGGCATGACCTCCGAAGAAATCACCGCCTACCTCATAGAAAGTCCGTGGTTCCACGACTACACACGTTACACCTTCAAATGTGAACCCGGCGACTTTATCTCACCCCTCATCACCGAAACTCTTCGCGCCCGTGCCGCCGTGTGGCAAGACGGAAAATTGATACCGCTCACACCCTACACGCATCCTATAAATGGCTGGTCGGATGGACCGACAAGGCCGATGAATTGGCCTAAATACATATCTCAGGGGTGACAATCTATCAACGCCTGAAATGTTTATGTTGTTGAACCATCCGTAGGGGCTTTTATTTATAACGCCCTGTAAGCAACGCACAATATGAGCAGAGATTGAGGGTCGTGTACAATGATGAAAAACGTGGTCGGTAGGGACATGGGCGTTATAGAATAAGGCCCCTACAATCCGTCAACGCATGAAATGTTTGTGTTGTTGGACCGTGTAGGGCTTGATTTATCAAACCTTATGTATTCCGACGTGAATATTCGGCTGGCGCAAAAAAGACGAGTACGGTCAGGTCTTCGGTGATCGTGTGAAAGCGATGATCGACGTTCGCGGCAACAAAAACAATTGAGCCAGCTTGGACGGACATATGCTCTTTCCCTACCTGTATCTGTGCGTGGCCTTGCGTGATATAATATACCTCATCCTCTGTATGCGGCTCCTGTGGGTCTGATGCTCCTGCGGCTAGCTGATACAGTCCAACACTCATCGTTGGCACACGGAGAAACTCATGGTAGAGTTTTTCTGAATGCTCTCTTGCCGCAATCACGTTGGGAAGCGTAAATATGTCCATTGCGAAGTCTCCTTAGAAGTAGTATTGGCTACACTATATTGTGATGAGAGTGTTGATGCAAGTGCCAATCATGTGCAAAACAGATGAGCCAATGAGAAGTATGCTACTCGTCACTTTTTGGCTGCTCTTTTAGATATCTAATAGGAGAGAACAACACCCAGAGAAATGCTAGCAAGGTGCCACCGCCCGCGATAAAGACCGTTGTGCGAAGGCCATACATATCACCGAGGAAGCCGCCGAGGAGTGCCCCAAACGGTACGACGCCTACTGAGATAATACGTAACGTCGCGCTGACACGACCCTGCAATCTATCGGGGACGATGGCCTGTCGTAAACTAAGCGCATTGATACCGTAAAGTACCGCCCCTGCTTGTACCGATGCCTCGCCAATGATGACAAGTATTGTGGCAAGAAGTAGAGGACCACTTGCGCTAGCAATGATACATTCTGCGATACTAGCAAGCAACACGCCGCCTAAGAGAGCTGGCCTCAAGCCAACGGAACGCGTAATCCTTGTCGCAAATAACGCCCCTGTGAGACCGCCGATGCTGCTAATAGCAATAATGATTCCGACGAGGAGTGGTGTTAGACCTAACGTTTTCGTGAGATACAGCACGTAGACCGTGAGTAGGAGGCTATCGAAGAAGTTGAAGAGACCAGAGCCAACCGCAAGTGTACGGATAATCGGGTAGTGAAGGACCGCACGTAGTCCCTCACCTATTTCGGTCCAGATGTGCCGCTTCGCCTTGATAATAGGCGGAGACTCTTCTACATGAATACATACTAGCGAGAGGGCAGAAACAAGGAAAGAGAGGGCATCCGCGAGAATGGCGATTGGTCCCGTAAGCAACTGCACGAGTACACCTGCCAGTCCTGGCCCTGCTATTCCAGCCATCGCTACACTTGCTTCTAGCTTGCTATTGCCCTCGACAAGTTGGTTACGCGCAACGAGTGAGGGTAAAAAGGATTGATAAGCGACATCGAATAGGACGGCAAGCAAACCTGTAAAGAAGGTAACAATGTAGAGTTGCGTCATCGAGAGGTATCCAAGTAGCGCGGTTATAGGGATAGTGCCGAGCAGTAAAGCACGTCCAATATCTGTGACGATCAAGAGTGGACGCCGCTTGATACGATCTACCCACGCTCCCGCAAATAAGCCTATCAGCAAATAGGACACGTACCTTACCGCGACGAGCAGCCCCATTTGACCGGCGGTCACCTTGAGCAGAACAATCGCCGTTAGTGGTAAAGCCCATGTCGTCACCTGTGAACCGATTTGCGAGATCGATTGCCCACTCCAGAGCAGCAAAAAGCCCCGATGATGCCAGAGGCTGCTTTGTGCCTGTCCTATTCGAGCCATATCAAATTCCTACCATTAGAAAGTGCATGAGGTGTTGAACCGCCTGTACGGGTCTCATTCATGACACCCTGTTGGCAATCAACTCGCTATGAGGGCACTCGCAGATGGTTCAACCCCCTTCCACATCGTCTCTCGTGTCAACACATTGGGAACGTGGTTTAATCCTGGTTAGCGTTACAGGTTGCCAACAAGGTGTCATGAATGAGACCCCTACAGACTGTCCCTTATCGTACCGCAGGTGGGCGAATATCCCCAGGCAGTCCAGGGTAACGCGCCATACCTGATGCAGGTCCAAGCTGCTCCACTGGCACTGCGAGCCGTTTTGCTTTGCCTTCTAATGCTGTAACAGCGAGTGTAGCAATACCATCCAGGTCGAGAACAGCACTATTAACCACCAGATCATACAGGTGTGGGTCTTGCGATTCGATGTTTTGCGTTGCTTGAAGGTAGCGCACACGGTCACGATCCTTTAACTGAACGCGCTTCTCCGCATCCTCCTGGTTCAACCCTTCGCGTTGCATCACATAAGCGATACGGCTAGCAAGCGGTGCTATCACGCGCACATGCAAGACATCGCGCCGTTCCGCCAGCAATACCTGTGAGCCGCGTCCAACGATCACCACATGACCATCTTCGACTGCTGCTTTCACAACATCCGATAGTGCTTGCTGATATTCGCTCTGTTCTCTTTCGGGTGACACAGGGCTGACGGGAACACCCACAGTCAAGTTAGGATCGACATTTTGCATGCTGCGTAAGAGTCGCGACACAAACCCTTCTGTACGCTCGTCGCGAGCTGCAGCCTCGGCCTCGCTCACTCCCATTGTTCGTGCTACGCGAACCACAATTTCATGGTCAACCAGTCGCCAGCCAAGCTGCTGCGCTATACGCCTTGCCACCTCACCACCACCACTGCCGTACTCGCGTGAAATGGTGACTGCTCGCATCTGTTCTATTACACTTGAACGCTGAACCATAGTACAAACCTCCTGCATGCACTGCGTCGTACCAGCAATTTGAAGCGACGTGCCTATTCCAGGTCAACATCATGTTGTACCAGAACACATTTTCATGGCAATACTGCTCGTCTCAATTAAGTATAAACCGCCATTTTGTGTGTGTCAATGTGCTTCTATTGTACTATTGCACCATTTTACGCTCAAGCTGGTGCTTGCCACACCTCGAACACATTGCCTACATCCCCATCACTGACCGACGCGAGATACCTGCCGTTGGGCGACCATTGTACATCTAGCACCTGATTGGAATGGCTATGGTAGGTCGCTACAACTTTGCCCGTTCTTACATCCCATACCTGTATAACCTTGTTTTGCGATCTCGCAAACGGGTCCTTACTCCTTGTTGCAATATATCGTTCATCAGGCGACCACATTACCTCTCCCTGTTGCATTGACGTATCGAGCGTTACCCCGTTGTGATACGTGCTTATCTGCCGCCCTGCCACAATATCCCATACCACCATGTTTTTCTTGTCTATACTTTGCGTCGCAAGATACTTTTCAGACGGAGAGAAATCGTAAAAACCATCGGGCGCAATTTTTGCATAGATGCTTGTATGATGCGTATTGTTATCCAGTATTTGTATCTCTCTGGACTGTGATGCCGGGTCTGACGAGGTAACAATGAGGTGGGCATTATCATGCAACCAGTATACCGTGTCTATGTAAAACGATGGTGATGGAAGCGTAAGCGTGTAAGTGTTTACTACCTGTCCTGTTGCCGCGTTCCATATCTTATAGGTATCTTTATCGGTAGATGCAACCATCTGTGTGCCATCTGCTGATAATGTTATGTTTGTAGGAACGGTAATCTGTTTCTGTCCAATAACTTGACCCGCGTCATTATAGCTATATGACACCTGTTTTATGAGCGGTGCATGGAGAAGGAGAAGACGTTTTCCTGTTGCCACATCCCATGTCTGCACTACCCCCGTTGCAGATCGCGAAAGCAGGACTTCTTGCTGATGGGTGGACCATTGCATGCCTTGTATTTGCGATGAGTCACCATGATATGTTGCAATCTTCTTTGCCGCCATGATGTCCCAAATTTCAATGGTGCCATCACTCTTACCAAGTGCGAGCCTTGTGTCATCAGGCGAGATAACAGTTGGTGGTGGCAGGGGTAGATTGGAAAAATCATTACTATTTGTTGATGTACGTATAATAGTTTTGTCCTGATACGCAATGGCGAGTAGTTTATGTCCAGCAACCACATCCCAAACTTCTATCGCAATCTGCCCCGTTCCATCGTTGGCACTACTATTGATAAGATAATGACCATCTGATGTCCAGTCAAATTGCGGAATTGTACCTAACCCATTACCGGACATCTCTTGATTTGCTACAAGGCCAAACACATCTCGTGCTGTCTCAGCTTTCGTGTTAATATTGACTATAGTAGCGTTTTCAAGTTGATATGGGTCACTCTCGATAAGATACTGATTATCTGGTGACCACTGTATGCGTGGGTCTTGCATCTCGTTTGTTGTTGTCAACAAAGGAACATCCAGGCTTTTCTTCTGTGCCGTAGTTGTGAAGGGAAGTTTTTGTGTCACCGCAAGCCATGAAAAAACAACACCTAGCACAACGAGAATTGCCAGCACGCCACCAGTAATTCCCAACGCTCTATGCTTGCTACTCCTTTGCTCTGCCGCCAGTGTGTTCTCTGCTGGTTGTTTGTCGCTGTGTGAATCCATGGGCCTGTCCTCACTTCCTGTTGTAAGAGACATATGTAACAAAAAATTGTCTACTATCGTCAACACGGAGAAAACAGTTGCACGTATATTTCGTATAGCCGAAGAGTATGCGTTCGTCTTGAGATTCTGTTGCTGGACGAACGTTGCTGCGTCACGCACAAACTCGCTATCATCACTGATGAGCGCATATGTTGACGCCGCTTCTCCCAAGTCTTCCAACGTCAACACTGCTGCCTCTCGCACAAGCCATGATGGATCATTAAGACATACAAGTATGTTCTCACGGGGTACCTGCTTATCCCAGTATGCTAATTCTCGTATTGCCATTGCTCGTACCGACTCGTCTTCATCATCCAACGCTTCTAAAAGAGTCGCCATAGATGCTTGCTGTAGAGAATGTATGCGTAGGCTGAAAGGTGTCGGCTCGCTATCTGTCTGTATTATGTCGAGTCCTAAACGACCCATTAACGTTGGTAAGAGCGAACCTGGAGCGCGTTCTTGCTGCCCGTCTTTCATATCACCTTACCTCCTTTATGTCTGCTTGTAGCAATTGGCGTAATAATTTTGTGCCACGATGAACATTTGATTTCACCGTACCAAGCGGCTGCTTGAGCCGTTCGGCAATTTCGTCGTAGCGTAAGTTTTCAAAATAATAGAGTTTTATCATCTCCTGATAGGTTCGCGGCAAGGTCTCGATTGATGCCAGAAGTTCTCGTCGGTCTTCTCCGAGGCAAGCCACGATATCGGGTTCAAGTGCGCGGTCTTCAATTACAAGTAGTGGACTGTTTTCCGAGAGGTCAAGTGGCACAGTGGGTAGACGTGTATTTCTTGCACGGCTGTCGCGCAGGTAGTTGTAGTAGACGTTGCGCGTAATCTCATAGAGCCATGCTTCAAGCTTTAATACTCGAATACGTTCGCCGGGATAGCTTTTCAGCGCGTAATAAGCCCGTTCCAATGCATCCAACACAATCTCTTCGGCTATTTGCGAATTATGGACACGCGACAACGCAAAGGCATATAAGCGATCCTGATACATGCGTACCAATCGCTCGAACGTGCCATTAAGGTCTATTGCCAGCATCATCAGCAGTTCTGTTACCGACTCATTGCCGTACTCCATAACTTCCCTTTGTGCCTCTTTCTTGTCCCACCATAGGACTATAACACGGCTCAGGAGGGAAGAGTTGCACTGGCAAAAACTCCGCCCATCTCGTACAATAACGTGTACAGAAACATCGTCCTCTTATTACCGTGAACGCTAGCTGAGAGTAGCAATGCCCGTTTGTTTCATTGTCGAACAACGAAATTTCGCATAGTATGAAGTCGTGAAAGGATGTCGTTTCATGCTCACTTTCTCCCTAACGGAAGAGCAAGAGGAGATACGCCAACTGGCCCGTAGCGTCGCCGCCGAGCAGTTTCGCCAACAGGGACGCCGCTCCGAAAAAGATGGAGATATTTCACCGACGCTGGCCCAGACTCTTGCTCAAACTGGACTAACCACACCTTTTCCAGAAGAGTATGGCGGTCAAGGTCTCATCGAAGCCGTACCCTATATCCTGATTGCCGAAGAACTTGGCTTTGGCGATGGCTCACTCGCCATGAATATACTCGGTTCACTCATCGCACCTGTAGCCGTCGCTTTAGCAGGACAGGAAAGCCAGCAACAGGCATATCTGCCAGCGTTCACCGACGAAAAAACTGGCTATACTCATCTTGGTAGCCTCGCCTTTGCCGAGCGCACAGGTGGCTACTCTTTAGACGATATTACCGCAACCGCTCGCAAGAATGGTGATACCTATATTCTCAATGGCACGAAACGTGACATCATTCATGGGAGCAATGCCCATCTACGTGTCGCCCTGTTTCGCCTGGAAGGGACAAACGGCCTCGATGGTCTCTGTGCCTTTGTTTTACCAGAAAACGCCGCAGGATTACGTGTTAGCGACGATGTGCAGAAGCTTGGCCTGATCGCTGCTCCCAGTGCATCGTACAACTTCGAGAATGTTGTCGTGCCAGCCTCTGCGCTAGTGGGTGAACCTGGAAACAAGGGTATACAGCGTGTCGCCGCTCTCTATCAATTGCTGCGTGCGAGTGTTGCCATTGGTATGACACGGGCCTCTCTCGAATATGCCATAGAGTATGCTCGTGAGCGCATCGCCTTTGGTCGTCCCATCGCATCCTATCAAGGTATCGCCTTTATGGTCTCGGAGATGGCGATGAAACTTGACGCCGCCCGTCTCTTAGTATGGAATGCGGCGGTGAATTGGGACCGTGCTATTGAGATTGCGGAACTGGTGCGCGACGTAGAGGCGGCTCAGCAGCAGGCACTCAAAATAGCCAAATCTGCGACGATTGACGCGATTCAAATTCTTGGTGGCGCAGGCTACTTGCAAGATCATCCTGTTGAAATGTGGGCACGTAACGCAGCCGCAATGGAGTAAATACAGCATGTTGAACTTTACACTGAGCAAGGCACAAGAGGCGTTTCGGAACTACGCCCACCAGATCGCCGTTGACGAGATGCGACCAATCTCCCTTGAATGTGACTGCAGCGAAAAAATACCAGAACACTTTTTTGTGAATATGCAACAGCGTTTCTGGGCTGGCTCTTCGGGGCAGGCACGCATGCAGGCATCGGAAGAAGAGAAGCAAGAAAACGTGCTATCAATTCTCTCACAGGAAGAGATGGCGTGGGGCGATGCCGCCCTCTCAACCGCTATCCCCGGCCCTGGTCTCGCTGCACCGCCAATCCTATCGCAAGGAACGCCAGAGCAACAGGCAAAGTTTCTCGGCCCCTACATGGATGGCAAGCTCCACTGGGGCGCACTCGCCTTGACCGAACCCGCCATTGGTTCAGATGTTTCTGGTATCTCGACCACCGCCGTTCTCGATGGGAACGAATGGGTGCTAAATGGATACAAACACTACATCACGAATGGAGCGCGCGCCGATCTGGTCATCACGTTCGCAACCATTGACAAAAATCTTGGGCGTGAAGGCATTCGGCCCTTTGTTGTTGCTCAAGGTACCCCTGGTTTCAGCGTCGGACGTATCGAAGAAAAGATGGGCTTGCGTGCCTCGCAGACCGCCGAATTGATCTATGAAAATGTGCGCGTCCCACAGGAGAATCTGCTGGCGGGCCGTGAGAAAAGCGAAAAGAGCAAAAAAGCTGGCTTCAAAGCCGCGATGGGTACGCTCGACGCGACACGTCCGATGGTTGGTGCGCTAGCTCTCGGTCTCGCACGCGCCTCGTTCGAGATGACCAATCAATGGGTCAGAGAAGAGCTACCTAAAGGTTTTCCCATCCACAAACGCCGCGAGATCGAAGAGGAGTTGGCAGAGCTTGGGCAGGAACTACAGATGGCGCGGCTCCTCGTCTGGCGAGCCGCATGGATGGCCGATCAACGCATCCCCAACTCGAAAGAGGCGTCGATGTGTAAAGCTTACGCGGGCGCACTCGTCATGAAGATAACGGCGGCAGGTGTGCGTATCTCTGCCCCAGGCGAGAACTCAGAGGCGCGACAGTTCCTCAACAAATGGTTTCGTGACGCCAAGATTTTCGATATCTTCGAGGGTACCGCTCAAATTCAGCGACTCGTTATCGCGCGTCGCCTCTTCCCCGGCATCGACATTCCATAAACACAAAAGGCGTGTAGAACCCAACGGGCGACCACAAGGGTCGCGCCCTACTATACACATGTGTATAGTAGGGCGCGACCCTTGTGGTCGCCCGTTGTTACTTTGCCTTTGGTGGTTGCGGCTGTGCAGGAACACCAGGTGTTGCCTCTTGCTCGCCTGCTCCCTCCTCTAGCAACTCGTCGTCCTGCTCATCCAACTCTGGATTGAGCCAGAGTGCTAAGCGGGCGTTATGTTTACCGGGACGTTTGCGGTCCAGAACCTCGTGCTTGAACACATCGTGCTTTGAAGTTGCGTGTTTGTCGCGTAGCTTGCCTCTCATGATTTCACCTCCTCTCCATTGAGGATGGTGGTCGCTTGCTTCTGCTCGTACAGAAGTCGTAGGTTAAGCAATGGTGTCGTGCCTTTCCCGTACTACTGATCGAGTACGTGTACTTTTGGAGCATGAGCATCTGCTCTTTCGAGCCAGAATATCTGGGTTTTTCATGTCACCTTCTCCATGCCACCTGCTCTATGAAAGAAGTTGGAATAGGTGTCGTATGGATTGAATGAGGAAATGTTGTGCTGTGCGAGGAGAGGCGGAAGCGAACGAGCAAGCTTGAACTCGTTAAAAAATATGGAACATTTCGAGCCACAAAATCAACTAGCATAATGTCTTTCTCGACTACACTCCAGGAGTGTTCAAAGGAGAAGTTCCATAACCCGCATAACCGCGCTCCCAGCGCACTTTCGTTACATTGCCATGTTGCATAGAACTCACCTCCTTTTTGTATCTGTACACGCATTGTTGTACGAAACCAATTACTGTAGATATGTATTGAGTGTACTCAGAGACCCTCTAAAAGTCAAGTGTTTTTGTGGGCAATATTTCCTATATCACAAGGTTTTAACCTTGTGATATCGTTTATTCTGTGTTACACTACGTATACTAGAGTAAATGTACGAAAAAGGGGCTAGAATTATGACTTTACTACAGCAACGCGTAGCGACATTGCTATGGGAAAGGATTCCTAGTTCTATTGGTGAATGTATTTTTTTCGCGTCTGATGCTGGTTTGTGCTGGTTGGGGGCGCCAGAAACACCACTTGAAAAAGGGCTTGAGTGGGCGCAAAAGCGTGGCTACGACGAGCCAATTATGCGTGATGATTCTCATCCCATACTACAACAAGCAAAGGATGAGTTGAACCGCTATTTTACAGGCGAGCAAGTTACATTCACTACGCCACTTGACATGCAAGGCACTCCATTCCAGATAGCAGTGTGGCGTGAACTATGTAACATTCCCTATGGCGAGACGCGCAGTTACAGTGAGATAGCTCTAGCAATTGGGCGTCCCTCTACCTCACGCGCAGTTGGTGCCGCCAACGGAGCCAACCCGATTGCCATCATCGTTCCCTGCCATCGCGTCATCGGTAGTAACGGCACACTTACAGGCTATGGTGGTGGTCTGCCCACAAAGTCATGGCTGCTAAGATTAGAAGGAGCCGTCCAATAGAAACCAACGGGCGACCACAAGGGTCGCACCCTACTATACGACACGTCGTATAGTAGGGTGCGACCCTTGTGGTCGCCCGTTCCTATTTGTGATAATTTCCGGCTTGTGTCACAAAAATTTTCAATAACCCATATCCGATCACGACTGCAAGCCCCACCTCGATAATCGCCATCACAATCCATACCCATAGCAATGAGACACGCGCTTCAATTGGATTGAGCGAACTAGCAAATAGATATACAAGAATAATAAGTGGAATGGCTAAAATTGCTAGGCAACATAACACAACAAACGTGGGAAGAAGAATGCGCCATGCGCCAGAGTCACGCAGGTTCTCAGTCTTGGCGGTACCATATGCTTTTCTGTGTTCTGGCTCCTTCGCCTCTGACGTTGCCTGTGTTCCACCAGCACGCTCCGCCGCCTGTATCGCCGCTTCCAGTGACTCACCATTATGCTCGCCGGGAGCATTCATTTCAGATTTCGTACCCGTCGTATTCGCCGCATCTTGTACCTGTCCCGTCGTCTTTGACGAAGGCACACTCGGTATAGAGGTTTGATCTTCCATTGATTCTCTCCTGAAGGAAAAATATAATCCCTGTTCCTCAGTATACCACGTTGGGAAAGCTTGTAGTGTAGCTGGATCATGACAGGGGCAAGCCCTGTCACTACTATAGACGGATGTCTCGTATCGAACCACGTAGTGGTGCGAAGTATAGTAGTGGCAGGGCTTGCCCCTGTCATGCTAACTATTTGACTATGGTGGTGAAAAGCTGGCTTACCTTGCAACTAAAACCAGGAAGTAGCGGTGTTATGAGTATATCGTTGACATCCAGCGTTCTATCGAGCTTCAAGACAGCATCTTCGCGTCGGTAAATTTCAACCCTGCGTTCTTGCCAATTCACAATCCAATATTCCTGCACACCGCGACGCGAATACAATTTCAGCTTTACCTCGCGGTCGCGCCGCTCGTTGAGAATGCCAGGGGAGAGAATTTCGATTACAAGTTCAGGTGAGGAATGAAACTTTCCATCTTTTTGCAGCGCGGTGGCGTAGCGTTCGACACTAATCCAGACCACATCTGGCACCACATCATCATCGTCGGCAAAAATCAGTCCTGGCTCGCCAATCGCCTCGCCCAATTCTGTTTGCATGCTCCACATGTTCAAAAACGTAATCAGCCTTGCGCTGACTATCTGGTGCTGCATATCTGGCTGTCTTGACACGTACAATTCTCCATCAACAACTTCATAGCGTTTACCATCCTCCGGTAAAAGTTCCAGATCGCGCGAAGTCCAGTGTAATGGATTCATTGTTCCCTCAGCTTCTTTCACCTTGCATAAGCATTAGTTACATTGTAACATATCCGTGTAGAATGCTTGTGTTTGTAAGGATACGCTCATGAATTTTGCTCAAGTTCTTACAAACTTTATTCTTCCACCCTTCGTCTTCTAGCGGCTCGACTAAAGAACAGTAACGCAAGCAATAGTAGTAGCAGACCTAAAAAGCGTGGGTCTTGACTTGGGTCCAGATTGAACAGGCGTGTTTGAAAGACCTCAAATAGCCGTATGGTACACACAACGCCAACAAGCACAAAGAGCAGTGCCGTTATACTATCCCAGATCGCCATGTGTGGCAATGACGCAAACCAACGTTTCAGCGTTTGACCGCACAACGGCAATATTAACCACGTAAGGCCACATAGCCCTAAAAGGATGTAAGCCGAACTTTCCAACGCACTCATACTGTTTTATCTATTTCCTTGTTTTTTGTTTTCAAAAGAGTCTCTATGCATATACTAACGCACCACGTCACGGTGTCAACAGTGCTATAGCGGAATGTGGAGGCGATAGCGTGAGGTATAATCGAAACTGCTATTGTTCCATCTCATACAGGAAAGAGATATCTTTCATGCCTTTCTTGCAGACATTGCTTTTCATTATCCCACTGGGACTCGATACCTTTGGTGTCTCGCTCAGCTTGGGCATCAAAAGCACCCTTGAGACGAAAAGCGAAAGGTACGCGCTACCACTCTGGTTGCGGACCGCCATCCTTTTCTCGCTTGCCGAAATGTTGATGCCACTCGTCGGTCTCTTGATTGGCTATGCAGCCTCATCAGTGCTAAGTAACATCATGCACTACGTCGGCGCGTTGCTTCTGATTGGCATTGGCGCGTGGGAACTATGGTCAGAGGGACGCGAATATCTAAGCAAGCGAAAGCATAAAGAGACGGAGGAAGAGGAGGAGGAGGAGGAGATACAAACATCGGTCACACAATTTCGCTGGGGCCAACAACTCCTGCTTGCATTGAGCATTAGCCTCGATGAACTCGCTGTCGGCTTCTCACTAGGTGCCATCACGAATGGAAAAGCCATTAATCCGCTCATATTGTGCCTGCTCGTTGGTCTACAAGGCTTTCTCATGACGTTAATAGGATTATTGCTTGGTCGAGCGTTACGTGTACGTTTGAAGCCGCTCAAAGAGTGGAGCGAACTGCTAAGTGCGGTTCTATTAGTGGGGCTGGGCGTGTGGTTGCTTGTAATGTGAGGAAGAGTGTTTCAAAAAACGTATAGTTAATCATTGTGAAATGTCTTGATCAAATACTTAAAAAGGCAGGAGGTTGTAATGAACATAAGCCAAACATCTCGGTTGCCAGGGACCGCACGTATAGCTTACATTGCGGCTGTTCTCTTTTCCATTCGCTTCATTTTCTTTTTTCTGCCATTTATCCCCTCCATCCCTCATAACGTTGCAAATTTTGTACAGGATGGAACGCTCCCAGGAGCGTTGCTCGGTCTCACGGAGCATCTTGTGCTATTCCCAATCATCGCCGCACTACCTGCACCGCCCTGGGCGCGAGCGGCAGGTTATGGTTGGCTGGTAGTAGATATGTCTACCGATATCATGGCTTTCAACGGTGTCCCTGTGGCTATTTACCTTGCGCTACGTCTAGGTGGTCACATCTCCTCGGCTTTATGGGTGATGGCAGCATCCTGGCAAGCTAAGAGTGCAACGCGCATCATCGGCTGGCTTTACGCACTTGACCTCGCTAGCTACTCGTTTCTCGCCGCCTACAAAGGGTCATTCCTGGTACTCATTCCATCGGCACTCTTGTTCCCAATCTGGCTAGTGTTAGTGGGACGGGTTATCACGCGGATAGGTGAAGGTGAGCAAGGGAGAATGACGAGTGGCGAAAAGCAAGCAACGGTTTAGATAGAAGCTCGCTACAGCAGGCATCAAAAGTGAAGGTCGATAAGGAGGGCTAGTGTAATGACACCCATGAAAATCGCCTCACCAGTAAAGACTCCACGAGCCATGCGTTGATCGCGTGTTGTCATAGGTATCAAGGTCCATTGGTAGATAGCAACTACCGCAAAAATGTCCACCATTACCACGTTAAACAAACCTGTTCGCAAAAAGGTGATGTCACTAGGATGAGCGATAGCGACAGCGATGCCAATAAGAACTGGAAGAGTGAGGACAAAAATTGCAATTAAGCCGACCAATGCCCTTGTCGTGCGAGGCTTCATCTTCGCATATCTATAAATCGCACTGATGAGCATTATCAGCATAGCTGCTTCAATCAACCAATCAAAGATATAGCCTTGTATCATCAAGCACACTCTCTTTACTGCTTAGATACTGCCCTTAAAGTATGTAAAGAGCAATGTCGTCTTTCCCTATCAATAGTACGTCAATGTTGCTGTGTTCGCTTCAATAGAGTAATAACTATTGTACATGTTCGTCTCTAACGCTTCCTCGTGCGGAAGGCATAATAAATGGTGCTTGTTATAGTGGCAAAAAGAGTAAAACATATCCCCACAATAAAGAAAAGAATTTGATGGTTCTGAAGGGAGCCAAGTATCATCGACAAGCCTATAACAAGGAAGCAGAGGACGAGAAGAAAGATGCAGATAGGTTTTTTCATGAATTATTCACCCTGTATCTTCTGAACCTGTTTTTCCAACATTGTGATACGAGCTTCTAGTTCCTGATTGTGGCTCTCAGCTTGAGCCAAACGACTTTTTAATAAGTCGTTCTCTTCCAAAATGTTTTGAGGATTGTTTGCATCTCCCTTACGCCCTCGATTGGGAATAATTACTGTTAGCGAGCTATTGATAGCAGAAGCAATAAGCGTAAGCAATGTGTCCAAAATGGCACCTCTTCTTTTTAAACGAGAACAAACATCCTACGAACGAACAAAGATGAAGAAACTGATCACAACGAGACCAAGTACAATAGCAAGACTTGTAATTACCCAACGAATGATGCGTTGTATGCGCTTCTGCATGTTTGTGTTTGTCCATTGATTAATGACTTGTATAACCATATTGTCAAAAAGTAGCAAGAGAAGCCCTCCCGTTCTTATGAGGTCGATGGAATATACCTGAACGAGAACGAGGCTAATAACAGCGACAAGCCAGAGGACAACTATTGTAATCAAGCCGACCAGTGCTTTTGTGCTTTTATGCTCAGGGCCTATATATTGCAAGAGGGAGGCAATTACCGAAAAGGTCATGCCAAGCACGATAAGCCAACTACCAGTATACAAGAGGATCATAAAGATATTGTTCACAATGTTGTATCTCGATTCTTCGCATTGTACGGCCACTGAAAGCAACGTAAAGAACGCCACTTGCCTTCGTTTCTTGTAGTACGTTGTTACTATCGTGTTTGGTTTAACGTGATGTTTGTATAGAAATCATTTGGTCTGTGCTATTATATTGTCTCTGTAATGGTTTCTTAACAAGAATAAAAACGTAGAAAAGTAGGAAAAATACAATGATCATCTTGGGCTTTCGTTCCGGCAATAAAGTGATGGGGCAGATACAGTATCCCTGTCAGCAATGCCACAATAACTCGTTTCATACGGTTGTTCGCATGCGTCGCTGGTTTACCCTCTTTTTCATTCCAACCATCCCTACTCGCACGACATTTAGCTCACGTTGCAATATCTGCGGCTTTCAGACGAGCATACCATCTGAACAGGTGAAGGCGTGGTTTCCTGCGGCCTGACAGTGATAAAGTGAGTGGGCGGTAAGTTGAGGTCAAGCGACGACGATGGCGGAGGGGTCAGATAATTTGATGAAGAATAAGCTATGCAAAAAGGCTTTCATGCGCTAGAATTGAAAACAAATAGATATGTAGGAGGTCTTTTTCATGAATAGAACATTGCTTGGTACTATCAGTGGGCTTGTCTTTGGTTTTCTCTCAGTTCTCTCAATGTTACCCCTGGAATTCGAGGATAAGAGGCGAGCCTTGTTCGGTGCTTTCGTAAATCGCTTCACTATTGGATTTGTAACTGGTGCGAGTACGCTACCCCTTCCACGCTGGGTACAGGGGCTTACCTTTGGCTTCTTGCTAAGTCTACCCGATGCTATTATCACAAAGGCAATGTCTCCTATCCTCGGACTAGGTATTATTGGGGGAAGCATCATCGGCCTTATTCTCGGAAAGTGGGGAAGGTAAGAAAGCGCGAATAGGAATTGACGAAACGTAAGTGAGGATTGTATAGATATGTCCTGTCCACCTTTCCCTGTCTCAATATACAAGCAATTTTGCTCTGCCTGTTCGCGTCGCATATCCAAGAGGAAAGAGAGGTATACAGGAGGCACTACTTTTTAGATGCTTGAGAAATGTTAAGTATGTAAAAAGTGGTGGCAAGAAGTATCAAGGCGATACCTGCTCCTGCTATGAAAAAAGTTGGTATATAGAAATGCCAAAGAAAACTTGCAAAAAACAGTCCAATACATACCAGCGCAAGCAGATGGCAAACCAAGCCAACCCAATAGTATCGTGTTGTCTTGTTCAAAATCAAACCAAGCCAATAGCTTTGTTTCTGATTCATCGCATCCACCTTTCCTCTTACACGCTATAGAACAGTTAAAAAGTTTCAGTGCTATTCGTGTTGGCGTCTCCTCGTCGCACACCACGGAATCACTAACAGGTGGTGTGCCATCTCCCTTTGGCTTTCAAGTCGCGAAGCAATCGCACGAAGCTTGTTTGATAGCAACTGTGGTCGTTCCATTCGGTAAAGTTTCCAATATGTCGCGTGCGTCGAATAGTGGCCGCCCACGCTTGATTGGTCTGCATAACAGTCTCGTCCAGCTTGATAGGAAAGAGGACCAGCTTGTTATACTACTGTTCCTTATCAAAGGCAGTTTCAACCTCATTCTCAACCCATGTACTCGCAAGCGAGTGTTCAGACAGCACGATCAGCAACTCATCATATACTCGTATCGACTCATCAATATGATGCCGTATCTTGTCTCCAATCTTCATATCTTCAGGAGCAAACCAACAGCGTACCCCTTCTGCTTGCAAGTCGTTGTGCAATCGCTTGGCAAACACCTCGTCCTGACTGGAATAGCTGATAAAGCAGGTGTAGTAGTCAATAGGCTTCTGCACCAGTGAACGTGCATACTGGATAAGGGTATCGGAGAGTCCAGCACCACGCAAAAACACTTCTGATATCTCGCCGTGAGATCGTTCGAGAGTATTGGTGCCAATGGTCGATGGTCCAATATGCGTCATCTTGTCAAGCCCTTTGACCGTTCGCAAGTCAACGTTTCCAAAGATGGTATTCCAAACTGTAGTACCACTAAGGTCGGCATCAGTGAGGTCAGCACCCATAAAGTTAGTGCTAGTTAAGTTAGCATCAGTGAGATCAGCATAAGTAAGGTTAGCATCAGTGAGATCAGCATAAGTAAGGTTAGCATATTTGAGTTTCACACGATGGAGATTGGCTCCATCACTGGAGCCTATACTTCTATAATCAACTCTGTTGAAGTTATTGCTAAGATTTGCACCAGTAAGGTCAGCACTAGTAAGATCAGCATCCGTAAGGTCGGCAGTAACAAGATTAGCATTTCTAAGGTTAGCATTTCTAAGATCAGTGTTTCTAAGGTTAGCATCAAAGAGTATGATAGGTGTAGATAGATTTTGTTCTCTCCATGTGTTCCATACTTCTACACCTTGTTGAAGAGTGTTAAACTGCTCTTGATCTGCGAATTGTTGGAAGATATCAAATGGCTTTTGTGCTGCAAGTTGTCGCAAAATAAATTGCTTTTGGTCTGTCATATAGCTGTCCTCCTTCCTGATTTGTTCACGTCCCTTCATTGTAGAGAAACGAGACGCAAAAAGCAATATCCAATACTCGTAGTAGATTAATTTAGTTCGATTTGCAAGGATATTTATGGTCAAAGATGCAATTTGCCCGTAGGTACTTTCTTACATTTGTTCAAAACAAGTACTTGCGAAAACTACTACCCCTTATTAGTGCAATTTGTTTTACATTTACATCGATACGTTTTGCATTCAAATAGTTACATCGGAGTTCAACATGGTTGTAAGTAACACACTCTATCAGGGGCAATACTACGCGCTATGTACAAATCAAGATGGAGAGGAGTTCGTCTCTGGCTCGAACGAGGCACTGGTTGTTGCGCTTACCTTAGAGGGCGATGTGCTTATGACGATAGAGCCTTCGGTTGCATTCGATGAACCCGCCCTTATCTTGCCAGGAGGATTGGTCGAGCCAGACGAGGCCGCCAGCCGTGAGCTACAGGAAGAGATCGGCTACGCACCTGGACGCTTAAACTTTCTCGGCGAGGTCAGAGGATTTTCTAAATTATATAGCGGTGCGTAGCTTTGTGTACCTCGGACGCGATCTAACAGCAAGCCGTCTCGTAGGCGATGAGGATTACATCATCGAAATAGAGCGTGTGCCACTCGCGATGTTCGAGGATTTGATTACAGCAGGACGCCTCCTTGAGGCGCGTGTCATTGCCGCCCTTTATATGGCGAAGAGTTTTTTACAACGTCATCCTCTTTAAGTGTAATCTACTATTTTTGGCAAATGAGCGATAATAGAGGTTTTAATATTTTCTCGTAACGTGGCATAAAACGAGGCGAGAAGCCATTCTATAGAATGTGCTTCTCGCCTCGTTCCTGGTGGAGATGAGGGGGAGTCGAACCCCCTGTCCAAACGAGCCTACTGGAGAATATGCTACAGGCGTAGTCGATGCTTTGTTTTACACTTCGGTCTCCCATCGACAGGATACGTAAGTGCTGGTCCTCTGGTCTTAAATGACGGTTAGAGGTCGGTCGCCGTCATAGCATTCTATGTTTTTGACATCCCTGCCCAGCCCCGTAGAAAAAAGCTGGAGGGATGACGACTCAACTACTTCTTAGGCAGCGAGAGCGTAGGTTGTTGCTGGTTTTGCAACTATTTTTTGTCGGCAGTTTAACGAGAATGCTTTACCGACAACTCGGCCTGCAAATCTTCAATCTGACCGCCTGTCGAAACCCGACATCCCCAGATGAAGAAATTACACTTCGACAAGGAAAGTTCTTATCTCAATGTACTCGGAATTATACCATTTTGGTTGACAAATAGCAAGATGAACGGGCGACCACAAGGGATCGCCCCTACTATACATGAATGCATGCAAAACGTTTTTTGTATAGTAGGGGCGATCCCTTGTGGTCGCCCGCCCTTGACCCAAATCGACTTCTCAAAAGCCCTGACCTTAGTGCGTTGGTACTCGACGCTACACACCAACTATGCTACTATAGGGATGTAATACTCTCTGCTAATAAACACGCCTCGCAGAATAGGGTTCTATGCCGAAACTTGAAGGCTCTGTAGAAAATATCGTTTTTCGCAACGAGGATAATCAATACACCGTTGCGCGTTTCCGCTTGACCGATGCGGGCCGACTCTTTCGCGACGATTTGCTAACGGTTGTGGGCATCTTGCCAGGAATTCATGTTGGCGAACTACTCTCCGTCGAGGGCGAATGGGAGAATGACCCCAAGTATGGGCGACAACTTCATGTGTCCAGCTATGTACAACGTCTCCCTGCCTCGCTCGAAGGTATGACGCGCTACCTCAGCTCTGGTCTAATCAAAGGTATTGGCCCCAAGAAGGCCAAGTTGATCGTCGATCATTTCGGTGAACAGACGCTGGCGATTATCGAGCAGCAACCGGAACGTTTGAACGAGGTTAAGGGTATTGGCGCGAAAGACCGCGACGAGATTATCAAAGCATGGTCGGAGCAGAGCGAGATTAAAGAGTTACATCTTTTCCTACAGACTCACGAAGTGTCGATCAATGTGGCGACGCGCGTGTATAAGCAATACGGCAAAGAGTCGATCAAGGTTATTCGCGAGAATCCCTATCAGCTAGAAAAAGATGTGCAAGGAATTGGCTTTCGGACCGCCGACGAGATTGCCGTAAAGCTTGGCTTACCGTTCGATAGTGTGCCACGCCTCGCGACTGGACTCAAATATATCCTCTCGCAAGCTGCCAATGAAGACGGCCATTGTTTCTTATTCGAGAACGATTTGCTCCATCGTGCCTCCGACATTTTGAAAGTTTCGCAGGAGGCGTTACCCCCTGCCATCGCGCAACTTCGTGCAGAGGGAGAAATATTTATCGAGGAGCCTACAGTTCCTCTTCTGCCCATGAATACATCGCAAGCCTCTTCAAACACTATACACGACGACATTCCTGATTATGTACCATATGAGGCTGAGGAGCAAGAGCCACAGAAGCATATTTATTTCGGTCCCTTCTGGCATGCTGAAAAAGGTGTCGTTCGCATCATAAAACAATTGTTGCGTGAAGCCAGCACGTTACCCACAACAACGCAGCAACAGTGGGACACTGTGTTTTCGCTGCTCAAGCAAAAGCGTAACATGCATCTGACCGAACTGCAACGTGAGGCTGTGCAAATGTCCTATAATCAAAAAGTAAGCATTTTGACTGGTGGACCTGGTACTGGCAAATCGACCTCTATTCGCGCATTGTTGATGTTGCTACGACAACGTAAAGTGTCCGTTGCGATGGCGGCTCCCACCGGCAGAGCCGCGAAGCGATTGGCAGAAGCGACAGGTTCAGAGGCGAAGACGTTGCACCGCCTGCTTGAATACGCGCCACACGATAATACCTATCAACGTAACGAGGCGAATCCTCTGCCCTATCAATTTGTGATTGTTGATGAGTTCTCGATGGTCGATATCCTGCTCTTTTACAATCTCTTGAAGGCACTGCCTAAAGATGCTCACCTGCTTCTCGTGGGTGACGCGGATCAATTGCCCTCCGTTGGTCCTGGCAACGTGCTACGCGATCTTTTACGTAGCGAGGCGATGCCAACGGTACGTCTGACTGAGCTATTTCGTCAGGCGCAGCAGAGCAAAATTATCGTCAATGCACACCGTATCAACGCCGGAGAGATGCCAGATACAAAAATAGAAGCGAGCAGTGATTTTTTCTTTATGGCCGAAGAGGACCCTCTACGTGTGCAAAAGCTCATTCTTGATCTTGTCCAACAGCGTCTCCCCGCTCGCTATTCCTTTCATCCTACATCGGATATTCAGGTGCTGGCCCCGATGTACAAAGGACCTGTGGGTGTACTCAATCTGAATGAAGAGTTACAGGCACGTCTCAATCCTAATGCTGTTGCACAGGTCGAGTGGAGTGGCAACGCATTTCGCGTTGGCGACAAGGTAATGCAGATACGCAATAATTATGATAAGGGCGTGTTCAATGGCGACGTTGGTTGGATACGCGCCATCAATCGCGAGAATGCAACCGTCAAAGTCGAATTTGTGGAAGAGGCCGGACCGCTCTACGTCAGTTATGAGTTCCACGAACTAGACGAACTGACGCTTGCCTATGCCGTGACCATTCATAAAAGCCAGGGTAGTGAATATCCTGCGGTCATTATCCCACTGGTAATGCAGCACCGCATGTTGTTACAGCGTAATTTATTGTACACAGCAATTACGCGTGCCAAACGTTTTTGTGTTCTTATAGGTCAACCCTATGCCCTGGAAATGGCGGTCAGGAATGATCGCGTGGCACTACGTAACACAGGTTTAGCAGAACGTTTGCTTGCGCTTAGCAAAAATAAGCACAAAACACTGGTCTGATAACATATAGGAATATGTATCCTTGCTTCGCATTTTTTCCACTTGTCTAATTCCGACCTACGGGGTAGAATATAAACCATAGCTATTTTGTTGTATCTAGTAAGAGTCCTAATCAGGTAAGATGCAGCAATGTTGACTTTAACCTTATCATAGCGACCTGTAGAAGACAAGCGGCTATGGTGCAATATCTATGGAAGAGGAATGTAACAATGTCTGGAACAGAAATAGTAACGTCCGGCATGACTTCAGCATCGGGGTATGTACATCCAGAGGTGTTGGTAGACACCGCGTGGGTGGCAGAACACCTCAATGATCCCAAAGTGCGCTTGATTGAAGCCGACGAGGACGTACTCCTGTACGAGGTAGGCCACATCCCAGGTGCGGTCAAGCTCGATTGGCATGTAGACGTGCAGGATAAAGTGACGCGCGACTTTATCAACCAGCAGGGCTTCGAGCAACTCATGAGCCGCTATGGTGTGGCGAATGATACGACGATTGTACTTTTCGGCGACAAAAACAACTGGTACGCATGTTACGCTTTCTGGCTGTTCAGCATGTACGGCCAAAAAAACATGAAGATTATGAACGGTGGTCGTGCTAAGTGGGAGGCTGAGAAGCGTGAATACACCAAAGAGGTACCACACTTCGAGCAGACCAACTATCATGCACAACCTGTTGATGAGTCTAACCGCGCGTTTCGCGACGAAGTCTTGAGTGGCCTAAAAAATCCCGAACGCCGCTTGATAGATGTGCGTTCGCCGCAAGAGTACAGTGGTGAACTGCTGCACATGGTCAATTATCCACAGGAGGGTGCCCAGCGTGGTGGTCACATCCCAGGTGCGAAGAGCATTCCGTGGGCAACGGCTGCAAACTCTGATGGCACATTCAAATCTGCGGAAGAGTTACGCCAGATTTATGGTGGCAAAGATATCACTCCTGATAAAGAAGTAATTTCATATTGCCGTATCGGTGAGCGTTCTGCTCACACATGGTTTGTGCTGACCGAGCTGCTCGGTTTCCCTCGTGTACGCAACTACGATGGTTCCTGGACAGAGTGGGGCAACATCGTTCGCGCTCCTATCGAAAAATAATGGTTGCAATATATCACACCCAATTTTAGAAGAGGGTGCAAGGCGTTTTCCAAATAGAGAACGTCTTGCACCTTTTCCACAACCCCTTGTAGTGGGAGGATTAGAATTATGAATCGCCAGGAAGCTATTGATTTTTTAATGGATCACTATGAGAATCCGCGTAACAACGGTCCTCTGGAACATTCCGATGTAAGCCTGAGCGGTGGTAATCCAGGCTGCGCCGATGTTATCACCATGCACGTGCGCTTCGGCAAGAATGGCAAGGCCGAGGCCGTCAATTGGGAAGGCGAAGGCTGTACCATTAGTCGTGCCGCCGCATCATACGTCACCGAGATGGTTGAAGGTATGACAGCCGAAGAGATCGAAAACACCAGTTTTGAAGACCTTGTTGAGCAACTGGGCCGTGAGCTTGTTATGACACGTCCAACCTGTGCCACGCTTGCCCTCGGCACGCTGAAAAAAGGCGTCCACGAATACGATATGCGTAAGCAAGCTAACGATGCGGAATACCCTGACAAAAAAAATGCTGGACAGTAGTGGTTTAGCACTATACTACAAGGTTTAAGGGTGAAACGGTTTGGGTGATACTACTACACAGATTGAACAGTACTACGACGATTCGCCGTTACGTGAATGGGAACGCTTGGAGCGACACCGAACCGAGTTTGCTGTAACGTGTCAGGTGCTTACCGAAATACTACCTGCGTCGTCTGCTCACATACTCGATGTAGGAGGTGGTCCTGGCAGATATGCGCTTATGCTTGCGGAGCGCGGCTATCAAGTCACACTCCTCGACCTCTCCCAGAAGAACCTCGACTTTGCTCGCCAAAAAGCAGATGCAACAGGTCAAACACTTCACGATTATGTGCACGCAAACGCGACAGACCTTTCTGCATTTCCTTCTGAAATATTCGATGCAGTGCTGTTATTAGGACCACTTTATCATCTTGTCGAACTAGAGCAAAGGCAGCAAGCACTTCGTGAAGCAAAAAGAGTTCTCAAATCTGGTGGGCTAGTGTTTGCAATATTTATTACACGTAACGCTCTGCTTCGCACACTTGCCAGACAGATGCCCTCATCGCTTTTTGAAGAGTCCACTCAATGGGAACATTTTCTACAAACAGGGGTATATGAGGGGCATTCCCCAATCGGGTTTACCGCTTCGTACTTCGCACATCCTACCGAAGTTTGTCCACTACTCGAACAAGAGGGATTTGAAGTCCTGGGCCTACAGGCTTGCGAAGGTATTGTTGGCGATATCGAAGAACGGATCAATCATCTTACAGGAGAGCATTGGCAAGCATGGGTAGACTTGAATGTCTCTCTCGGCAAAGACCCCAGTGTCTTAGGGGCTGCCTACCATCTTCTCGTTACTGCTAGAAAACGATGCTAACGAGACTTCTTATAACTCGTATTTTTCTCTCCACTCTGCTAACAATGACAATGCTTTCACATGCAACTGTTGATGTGCAGGGTCATTCAACCAGCGACTCACTCCAGAAGGATGTGGCAACGGTAACAGCAGCATCCCGTCGCGTTCACGATATGTGCCGATCACATCTTCCAGACGTATCTTGCCGAAAAATGCCTCGATTGCCATTGTTCCTACGAGCAGCGCAACCTTTGGCTTCACCAGTCTGAACTCGGCCTCAAGATAGGGACGACAGAGGGCGATCTCCTGTGGTGATGGACGACGGTCGCCATCGCCTCGCGGATTTTTGCCAGGATCGCAACGTGTCAACGAACTCAGGTAGGTATGTTCATGCAAGTAGCCAGCAGGAAAGCCTGCCAGCTCAAGCCACTTTTGGAGTATGCGTCCACCCGGACCACTAAAGTTTCTATTTTTTGCTACAGAGCGATGCCCCGGCGCTTGCCCAATAACCAGTATTCGATCACTCGCCCGCCCACTCACTATGGGATGCGCGATGGGGATATAACCACGTTGCTGGCAGAGACGGCAGGAAAGAATACGTTGTTGCAGAGCGAGAACGGCTTGCTCTCTGTCTTCTGCTGTATTGCCTGTCTGTATGTTAATCGGGAACTTTTTCATATTGGCGCGTAGAATCTTCCAGGCTGTCCTCTTTATACGTGGACGAGATGTGGCGATACTGACCACGATAATAGCCGAGCGGCAACACCTCGTCGCCATGTTCCTCACTCATTACAATTGTGCTGTGTGTGGGTGCGACGCTTTGCGCGAACTCAACGGTGCCGGGAGTTCCGATAGCCTCGACCTGACCCAGGAAGATAACATGATCGCCACCGGGATATTCTGCTACGACGTGGGCATCGACAAAGGCAAGTACACCATCGAGAATAGGGGCACCAGTTGCGGCAGTTGCGTATTCGGCATGACAGAAATTCTCATAACGTTCGATAGAAGGTGTCGCGAAACAGCGCGAGAGATATTCTTGATCCTTCGTTAATATATTGACGGCAAAATTTCCACCCCCCCGAATGATTGGTAATGTGTTACTATTTAAATCTACACAAACCAGAACTAATGGTGGGTCGAGTGAGACAGAACAGAATGCATTGACCGTTAAACCGCTTATTGTACCTTTATTATTGGTGGTGACAACTGTAACCCCTGTCGCGAATTGTCCCATAACCTGTCGAAAGAAATCTTTTTCAATAGCCATTGTCGGTTATCCTTTGTACGAAACATGTCTTACTATGTAGTATCATCCTCGCTATGCGTCTTGTCAACTGTTCATAAGGACAGTTCAGGGCATTTTGAAAGTTGCTGACAGACGTGTTGAGACAAACGGGCGATCCCTTGTGGTCGCCCGTGCTAAAATACCCTAAAATATCCGTGCGTCTAAAATGGTTTGACAGGCTAACACACGACACCTATACTACGGGATACGTTCTTTCCTGTACGTTACAGACAGAGAGATAGATGGAAACAGAAAAACGACGTTTCTTTTCAGCACAACTGACGTTGCTTATTTTGAGTATATGCCTTGTTATTGTGATGCTCGTCGCGGTCAGTTTTGGTCCAGTTGCTATTCCTTTGAATGTGATTGTACAGGTTGTGTTGAATGGAACGCACCTCTTTCACTTTACGCGTTCATGGGATTCGTCTATAGAAGTTATCATATGGCAAATCCGCATGCCAAACGTTATAGAGGCTGCTTTTGTTGGGGCAGCATTGGCTGTTGCGGGCACACTCTTTCAGGGTATGTTACGTAACCCATTAGCCGATCCTTTTCTTATAGGCACTTCATCAGGTGCGGCTCTAGGTGCGTCTATTGCGTTTGTCTTGCCGCTTGATACGTTCTATGGCTCGTTCTTTTCACTAACTCCTATTTTTGCATTCCTTGGTGCTATTACTACTGTATTGCTGGTGTATGCAATTGCTCGTACCGATGGGCGTACTCCTGTTGTAACATTATTGCTTGCTGGTGTCGTTATGAATGCTGTACTAGTCGCGTTTCAAACCTTAGTGTTAACACTTGCGCCGCATTCGCAGTTCACCTTACAAGCACTCTATAATTGGCTTGCAGGAGGCTTGGAGGTAGTTGGCTGGCCTCCCGTGTTGCTTATCGGTAGCATTACGCTTATTGGTATTATCTTTTCATTCAGCTTTGCTAATATTCTTGATGTGTTCGCGCTGGGGGAAGAGAGCGCATCACATTTAGGTCTGCGTGTCGAGTGGTACAAATTTATGATCGTCATTGTTGCTTCACTGCTCACGGCTGCTGCCGTCTCCATTAGCGGCTTGATAGGCTTCGTTGGACTGGTGACACCACATGTTATGCGTCTTCTGCTTGGCCCAAAGCATCGTGCTCTGTTGCCAACAACAGCACTTGGTGGTGCTATCTTTCTCATCTTAGCAGACCTACTCGCACGTACCTTGATTCCTCCCACTGTTCTACCTGTAGGCATCTTTACCGCGCTTGTTGGTGCCCCTTTCTTTTTGTTTTTGCTACGTAAGAGTAAGCGAGATTATACATGGTAGAGCAACACATAGCAGTAGCAGGTAAGCAACAAGAAGGACACAATCTCTTAGAGGTACAGAACATTACCTTTGGCTATGGGGATAAACCCTTGCTTTACGATGTATCGCTTCGTGTGCGGAAAGGCGAAATGATTGGCTTACTCGGTCCCAATGGTTCTGGTAAGACAACACTTTTACGTTTGATTAGCGGCCTGCTCGCCCCACAACATGGCACGGTTTTACTGGAGGGTCGCACGTTACGACAATGGGGGCGACGGAGTGCGGCACAACGAATTGCGGTGGTGCCACAAGAACTGCATATCCCCTTCGCGTTTACCGTCGAACATATGGTTAGCCTTGGCCGCACGCCGTTTGTGAAACCCTTTCTCGGCTCACGCACACAACACGATCAAGTTGTTATTGCAGATGCCCTCAATGCCACTGGTATTGTCGCACTTGCTGAGCGTATATTCAATGAACTGAGCGGTGGTGAGCGTCAACGTGTGATGATCGCGATGGCGTTAGCGCAAGAGCCATCTCTTTTGCTGCTCGACGAACCAACTTCACATCTCGATATTAAATATCAAATCGAGACATTGGAACTTGTGCAGCATCTCAATAGAGAACGTGGCGTAACGATTATTGCTGCGATGCACGATCTTAACCTGGCGTCACGTTATTTTAATCGTCTACTCCTTTTTCAACGCGGCATCGTTGCTGATGCAGGACCTGCCGAGGTGCTGGAGCCGACGTTGCTCAGTCGAGTATACGGTGTCGATGTACGGGTGGGCATTTTACGTGGTGCTAAATATCTGAGTGTCTTACCTCCTGATGAGAATGGTGACGATGAAAACATACACAAAGTTCAGCAGGAGACGCATATACATCTTATAGGTGGTGGTGGCTCTGGCGAAGTGATGATGCGAGCGTTAGCCGACGAACAGATACCATTTAGCATTGGCGCACTCAATATTGGTGATAGTGACTATACACTCGCACTTCGCCTTGCCGAGTATGTAATTATCGAACAACCCTATGCGCCTATTTCACCAACATCGTTGGAACAGGTGCGAACAAGTCTCGCACAGGTTTCTCTGCTGATTATTTGCCCGACGCCTATCGGTTTTGGCAATGTTGCGTTGTTGCGTGAAGCTGTTGTCGCTGCTCAGCAAGGCTTACCCGTTGTTTTGCTCGCTACTAATGATACAACAGAACATGGTGCCTATGATGTGAGAGCAACTGATGCAACTTTGATGTCGCGCACAGGCATGGTGGCGCGAGATTACACAGGTGGTGAAGGTGTGAAATTAGTGGAAGAGCTTTTACAGCATGATGCTATAGTTGTAGTTTCGGTAAAAGAGGCTATAGCGTATATAAAACAATTGAGTACACAACGAAAAGAAAGTCTTTCGTGAGCGATGTAAAGATGATATAATCTGAAAAATCTGTGCCAAATAATGAAAAGTACGTATCGAGGACGAATATTAACTATGCAAAGCGATGAAAAAGCATCTGTTACCTTGCGCCTACCTTCCACTTTGAGTCCCTATAGTGGCGGAAAAAGTCAGATTGCAATTAGTGCCAATACGGTCGCGGAACTGCTTGCAGTCTTGAAAGAGCAGCAACCGCTAGTATGGGAGCGTTTGTGTAACGAGCAGGGATATTTACGTGAGCATGTCAAAATGTTCGTGAGTAACGAGGTCATAAGTGGAACCAATGGCTTGAATACACCCTTGATATCTGGACAGGAAGTGATCGTATTGCCAGCTATTTCACATTCTTAATGTAGGTGCAAAACTAGAGGCTTGCATTTTTACTCCCATTGAGGCATAATGCGCGTGAAATGAATTATTGATGAGGAGGTTTACGATATATGCTGGCAATGGTACGAAGTTGCGCGATTATTGGTCTCGACGGTGCATTAGTCGAAGTCGAGGTAGACATAACCAATGGTTTAGCTGCCTTTATCATCGTTGGTCTGCCTGATGCCGCCGTCAATGAGGCGAAGGAACGTGTGCGGTCTGCCGTAAAAAATAGTGGTTGTCTCTTCCCTTTCAAACATATCACCGTCAATCTTGCCCCCGCTGACTTACGTAAAGAAGGACCAGCGTATGATCTTCCTATAGCAGTAGGAATATTATTTGCATCGGGTCAAATCAATCCCAACGAGGAACTAGAAAACGCTCTTTTCCTGGGGGAACTTTCGCTCGATGGTACTGTGCGCCACACAAATGGTATTCTACCAATGGTGGCGTTAGCACGCGAAAAGCGAGTCAAAGCCGTTTTCGTACCCGCCGTTGATGCCGTAGAGGCAACGCTAATAGAGGGCGTCACGGTCTATCCTGTTGAGACGTTGGGACAGCTTATTGCCCATTTGAATGGTATCAAGCAGCTTGAGCCGTACACTCGTGACCCACATATTTTAGACAATGCAAAAGAGGCGCACTATTTACAAGACATGTCGTCGGTACGTGGACAGGAGCATGTCAAACGAGCGTTAGAGGTTGCTGCAAGTGGAGGACACAACATCTTGATGAGCGGCCCACCGGGATCAGGAAAAACACTGCTAGCACGCACCACACCATCTATCCTGCCACGTATGCTCATCGGAGAGGCGTTGGATGTCACCAAGATTTATAGTGTCAGCGGCATGTTGCCCACTGATGTACCGTTGATTCTACAACGCCCATTTCGTTCGCCACATCACACGACCAGCCATGCAGGATTAGTTGGTGGTGGCCGCATTCCGCGTCCTGGTGAGATAAGCCTGGCGCATCGTGGTGTGCTGTTCCTCGACGAGCTACCGGAGTTTGGGCAAAACGTGCTAGAGGTGCTACGTCAACCGCTCGAAGACAAGGTAGTTACTATTTCACGCGCTCAAGGAACAATTACCTACCCCGCGAATTTCATGCTTGTGGGATCTATGAATCCATGTCCGTGTGGCTACTATGGCGACCTCGTGCGCGAATGTACCTGCTCCGTGACAGCTATCTCGCGTTATCAGAAACGCATCAGTGGCCCCTTGCTCGACCGTATCGACATTCATGTTGAAGTACCGCGCGTCGATTACGAGAAGCTTGCCGACAAACGGAAGATCGAAGACTCAGCGATGATACGCGCACGGGTGCAGGCGGCGCGAGAACGCCAATTGCAGCGTTTCACAGGCACCATTCTGACCTGTAACGCCGAGATGGGACCCGCCGAGGTGCGCGACTTCTGTCAGGTAGATACCTCTGCGGAAAAACTGCTCAAGGCCGCAATGCAACAACTCCATTTGTCGGCAAGAGCGTTTCATCGCGTCCTGAAACTTGCCCGTACCATTGCTGACTTAGCAGAGAGCGAGACGATAGCGGCGAACCATGTTGCCGAAGCGATACAATATAGACCTAGGATGGGAGTATAAAGGAAAGACGCTATGGTCAACGTAAGGTCAAGACGAGCTTAGTACAAAAATTCTTCTTTATTACCATAGGTTTGTCTAAAAAAGTTCAAGTCAGTATGTTTCTGACTTGAATTTTTCAAATTTTCAGGTTATATATATCTTAGTTCGTCAAATGTGCGAGGGAAAATCACCTATTTTACACTTCATACTTGTCCAAAGGAGAAGGTAATGAAACGACCAATCACACTTTTCACTGGTCAGTGGGCCGATCTGCCCCTAGAAACACTTGCCCAAAAAGCGAGTCAGTGGGGCTTTGATGGCCTCGAATTGGCCTGTTCAGGCGACCATTTTGACGTGCGCCGCGCTCTCACAGAGCCAGACTATGTTCAATCCCAGTGGGATGTTCTCAATAAATACAACCTCAAGTGTTTTGCTATCAGCAACCACCTCGTTGGTCAAGCTGTCTGTGATCCGATTGACGCACGCCACAAGAAGATTCTTCCGAATTACGTATGGGGGAATGGTGAGCCAGAAGGTGTGCATCAACGTGCCGCGCAAGAGATGATGGATACAGCCCGCGCCGCCGCGAGATTCGGCGTTACTCAGGTAACAGGGTTTACTGGATCAGGTATCTGGCATCTGCTCTACTCCTTCCCACCGAACGACTTTACGGAAATCGAGAAAGGATACGAGGAGTTCGCCCGGATCTGGAATCCGATTATAGATGTCTTTGATCTGGAAGGCGTGAAGTTTGCCCTGGAAGTACATCCCACCGAAATTGCCTATGATTTTGTGACAACGCGCAAAGCACTCGATGCTATCAACAACCGCCCTGGCTTTGGCATCAATTTCGATCCGAGCCATTTTATTCCTCAATTTCTCGACCCTGCTGCCTTTATCAAGGAGTTTGCCGACCGTATCTACCATGTTCATATCAAAGACTCGAAGAGGCATCTGAATGGTCGCGAGAGTATCCTGGGTTCTCATCTCAACTTTGGCGAGGACCAGCGTGGCTGGAATTTCGTTTCGCCAGGGCATGGTGATGTCGATTTTGAGTCAATCATCCGTGTACTCAATCGCATTGGCTATGCTGGGCCGCTCTCAATTGAATGGGAGGATTCGGGCATGGACCGCGAATGGGGTGCTCAGGACGCCCTTGCCTTTGTACAGCATAGCGATTTCACTCCGTCCACGATTGCTTTTGATGCAGCATTTAGCAGAGGGAAGGAGACGAACGTGGCATCCAGCTAGCCCTAACCAGCATAGCACTATTGCTCTCTTTTTGGGGGACGACGGCGCGTTGTGGCCCGTCGAGCCATCGCAGCAGCTCGAATGCGCGGTACGCCGAAGAACACATAGAGACTTGAGAGTAGAAAAACAACGAAGGTGATAATGAGTGGCGTACCGATCATAACCCCTGCTGTACCTATACCAAGCGAGGCAAGAACACCGAGCAAACCAAAGATAATCACCGTCGCGAAAGGAATAATGAGTCCGCCTTTGATGCGGAAAGAACGTTCCGCATCCTGTTTGCGCCGACGGAGCCGAATGACACACAGTCCTGCAATCGTGTAGATTATCGCTTCCAGCACAGCACCTAGAAGAATGAGGAGCTGAAACTGATTTGTTAAGAAGATGATGATAGCAATGAGAGCTGAAAAGACGGTGAGCATAATAACTGTAACATAGGGGACGGCGAAGGTAATGCTGATACGTGCAAATATCGGTGGTAGCGTATCTTCACGGGCAGCAGCGTAGAGGAAGCGTGATGCCGTAGCGAAGCCTCCATTGAAGGTCATAATGGCTGTCAACAGGGTAGCAAGCAGCATAATCCAGATACCAAGTTGCCCAAGTGCCGCTTTCCCCAGTAATAACTGCGGCACGGGTGAACTTGCAACGGCTGAATTGTGGAGATCGAGAACGTTACTTGAGGCAACGGTGAACAGGACATAGGAAATAAGCAAAAGGAGCAGAGAGAGGAACATTCCTCGCGGTATCAGGCGAATGTTTGCAATCTCTTCTGATAGCGGCGTGACCCATTCAAAAGCCGAGAAGACAAATACGCCGATAGCTACTCCATTGAGCAAATCTCCTGGGTGGGAGAATGCATCAAATGGCATACGAAGGTGAAAACCATGCTGACTCAGCGCAATAAGAGAGATAGCAACGGCTACGATAAGAAGCATGTAGGTGGCAATGTCCTGAAGCATGCCAGCGATTTTAATACCACGTAGATTGACTCCCATTGCCAAGCCAAGCAACGCCAAAATCCAGATAAGAGAGGCCCAATTGGGAAGTCCGAATGCGTAGGTAATGGCACTTCCCACAATGTAGCTATCGGCGGCAATGACGGCAACAATGGTCAACATATAGCCGAAGGTGATGATTAGCGAGAAGTTATCATTGAAGGCTTCCTTCATGTATTGACGGATAGCTGATGCTGAAGGATAGAGTGCGTTCAATTCTGAGAAACAGAGTGCTGCTAAATAGGCAAGCAGACCAGCGATCACAATAGCTATCCAGCCTGAGTCACCGCCTAGAGTAGACGCTAACTGGACACATCCAAGCAGGCTCACCGCTGCATATGCTAATCCAGTGCTTGTTGAAACAACGGTGCGAAATGGCAAAACACGACGTAGTGCAACGGGAGTATTCACGGGACACCTCCAGAAAAGAGCAAAGCCAAATAACGATAGGTGCAGTATTTAGGGTTTCGTGACCTCTAAATAGATCAAGAGCGACATGGCATCCAGGCGCATGACGTTATCTTGTGACCCCTGTATTTTGATGGACCCCTGCATGTAGTTTGAAGCAGGATTGGCATCGCACCAGAAAATATCCGCCAGGTCTTCACCACTCCCTTTGACGATCAGATCTGGTTTGTCGTAGACGCCATCATGTACGCTTGTTTTTGCGTCCTTGACCACCATCGTAAAGCCGACAGGAATGTCAACGGCTTCAATATAGATGACACAATTCCAGTTACGCAGTGAGCGAACAACACGTTCACTTTTCTGGGCCTGCTGAACATAATCGTCGAGAGCTTCACGAAGTTCTTCTCGCGTTGCCATGACCAGGTTCTCCTCTCCGTTGGCTATCTTTCTCTTTTTTCTGAGACTCTGCCAGGATCGAGCGCGGCAAGAATTTCGTCGGCAGCACGTACACCTGATTGTAAGGCACCGTCCATGTAGCCGTTCCAAATGGTCGCGGTCTCGGTCCCAGCCCAATGGATACGGTCTACAGGTGCCCGCAGTGCCTTTCCATACATCCGCAAAACGCCTGGAGGCATATACCCTGCGTAACAACCGCGTGAGTACTCTTCCTCAGCCCAATTGTGTTCAATGTATGCAAAGGGCTTCGCAGCTTTCTCGCCAAAGTAGCGTACCAGACATGCAAGGACTGCCGCACGCCGTTCTTCCAGGCTGCATTGTCCCCAAGTACGTCCTTCATCGCCCTCGATAAAACTCAGCAGAACACCCGGTGTGCCACTTTCTGGCGAATTGTCAAAGGTGATGCGTATCGGTCCACTATCGCTAGCAACCTGTCCTGATAATCCCTCTTCACGCCAGAAGGGGGTTTCGTAGCAACAGTGAATCTTGATAACCGTTCCCATAGGCATGCGCTGCGTCAATTGGTCACGTAGAGCAGGCAGTTTTGGTCGATAGCGTATGCGACCTGCCAGCGTGGGAGGGATAGCGACGATAACATGTTGAGCAATGACAGCGATTATATCGCTTTCCACGCGAACACGCCGTTCCTCTTGCATAACGGTGTGGACGGGTGCATTCAGCACGAGGTGTTCTTCGAGTGTTTCTGCCATCCGTAGCGAAAGTTGTTGTGCGCCACCAGAGAAGCGACGCTCCTGCGCTCCTCGTGTCACGCTTGCAAGTTCATTGAGACTCCCAGCAGAATGAATATAAAAAAGAAAGTGTAAGAAAGAGAGATCATGCGGCTCGCAGGAAAATACAGCTTGAACAATAAGCGTCAACCACGCACGAACTTCTTCCGACGCGATATTCGCCTTACTCCAAGATGCAACCGTGTCTGCATCCCATTCACTCGCCCTATCTGCTGCCCAGGGTGCATCAAGGGGAACAGTTTGAGCTAAGAGATTAAGCTCAAGCAGCATTTCCACCATTTCCATCGTCACAAGCGGGTCACGCAGAGAGATAGCACCAGCATAAACCGAGTGTTGTCCTTGATGATATTCAATGTTATTTCCAGTGTCATAGGTGTAGAACATTTTTACACCAAGCTCTTCAGCAAGAGCGGTTACACGATGCTGGTTCGGCCCTATCCACTGCCCTCCTTGATCCAGGAATGTGCCATCAGGTAGGCGAGTAGTATAGGTCCGTCCACCAACGCGCTCACGCGCCTCCAGAACGACAACTGAAAGTCCGGCGGCTGTAAGATGGCGTGCCGCTGCTAGACCAGCAAGTCCTGCACCTACAATGACAACATCAGCCTGACGGTTCTGGCGTTCTCCTTGATACGGCAAATGGTTGCTCATCTGGAAGCGACCTCCTTTGTGAGGAAAATAGGCTCAGTTTGAGTGAGAAGTAATAGAAAAATGAAGTCATTCACCTGATTAAATCAAACGAGTGTGTAATAAAAATACTACAAAAACCAGTGAATATCAAGCGTTATCCCTCTTGACGCCGGGCATCTAATTGTAAGATAATTTGTGTGGCACAAGAGGAAGACCACCTAAGCATGATGAACATGCATACGTAACCTATAGGAGCCTCTTCTGAGGCGAAAGGAGCGCGACATGGCCGAGAGTATCTACAAAGTAATTGAGTTGATCGGTACCAGCACTGAGTCGTGGGAAAAGGCGGCGACCAATGCCGTCGAGCGGGCGGGACAGAGCTTGCGTGAACTGCGTATTGCCGAGGTCTCGGAGTTGGACATGCAGCTTGAAAATGGGAAGGTGCTTACCTACCGTGCCAAGGTGAAAATCTCCTTCAAGTATGAAGGGGGCAGCTAAATACCTTTTCTCTTTTGCCTCCGTCACAGTACACTCGCTACGTTCTTGTGATGTAGGAACATTGTTTATCAACTTAACAACCTGAGCGGCTCAGCATGGGATAGGACGCGTTCCGTCAAATGGACCACTTTTGCACGGAGCGTTGTTCCATCCCATTTGCGCTCTTTAGCACAAGAGGTAGTGGACACCTCGCTGTATCACCCTCTACGTATGTAGGTTATTCTGATAGCAGAAAAAGTGTGCTACCGTGCCGTATAACCACCATCAACAAGCATCGCTGCACCAGTGATGAAGGAAGCATATTTCAATCTTACCACAACCCGTCTGTCGAGCATCTTGACAAGCTCTTATTAGGGTTTGTGGTGCAACGGAACGGAGAAGTGGTTCACAGGCACTGATATCTGAATTATACGAGAGCCATTAAAAAAGTATAAAGATAAAGATATAGATATAGAGGCTATATACTTTGCTAAGCATTGTAAAAGCAGCGACTGAGTGTTATGCTAAGGCCATTAAAAGATACCTCGAGAGAACTTGCATGTCTACGCCACTCTGTGACATTCGCTCAAGACGTGAGGCGAGATTATAGTAATCCTCAGGATTGCAGGCACTACCCAGAGGGATACCCCCATAGCTGCGTTCAATTGTGAGGAGCCTCGAAAGCCTCTTCAAAGGATGCGATTGGCTCTACAGCGGTTGCGCTGACGCTCTTTGGTTCACGAGCCATGAAGCCAATCAGCGCAAAGACAAGGCTCACGACTCCACCAAAGATAAAGGCTGGCGTAAAACCACTTCCGCTTGCGATCAGACCAAAGATAATGGGAACAATGAAGCCTCCCAGTCCTGAGACGGTAAGCAGCAAGCCTTCAGCGGTTGCGACATCTTCAGGAAACACGCGGTCTCGATAATGACCAGGTGCCGCTGTCCATGCGGAGAAGCCAACGAGCTGACATGCTCCTGCCACAATGACCATGATCCATACGCCGGTAAAGCCCAGGAACGAAAACAGAGCAAGCGTTAGGCCCAACACGACCCACGGCACTACGAACACCGCTCGCAAGTTTTTAGTACGGTCTCCCACAAACCCACCGAGAATCGAGCCAGGAATAGCCATCAGGACATACACGGCTGCAATAAGTCCGCCGTTTGCTATCGATAGGTGATAGACCTGGACTAAGTATGTGGTAAGTAGTTGTGCGGTAGTAATACCCGCTCCGTAGACGCCAAAGAAACTCAGCCCTATCAGCCATAAATCACGATTGCCCAGAACTCGTCTCATTGCCTTCCATTGAAATGTTCCGGCGGAGAGCTGCTCTACCTCGTGGCTGGGCACACGCAGGAACAGTAGACACACCACGAAGATGATCAGACCAATAACACCACCGATGACAATGGCAGTTGACCATCCTGTTGCCTCAATGAGGCCCACCCAGCCAAAGAGAGCAATAGCCTCCCCCAGCGTAAAGGCCACTCCACCAACAAGCCCCATTGCAAGAGCCAGTTCACGTCCGCGAAACCAGGAAGTAACCAATGATAGAGCCATGCCGATGATAAAGGTGCCACCAACTCCGGTGAGGAAGCGCAAGACTGCTAACCAGGCATAATTGGGGGCGAAGGCACTGGCAATACCTCCCAGCGACTCCAGTAATAGTCCAAGTAGTAAGGTGTTTTTTACACCGATGCGATAGGCCAGCATGCCTGCTGGAATATGAAAGACCGCAAAGCCGAGAATAAAGAGAGCGATTAGACTGGATAGCTGGGAAATATTCAGGTGGAATTGTTGCCCCAGTTGGGGAAAGGCCGCCGAGATATCGAACCAATTCAACGTCATCGCTAGTAGCGTCAAGGACAGGAGCAGTAGCATCCACCAGCGCATAGATGCATCTTTTTGTGAGATCGTATTCATGAAAGAACCCTTCTCTTTTTACGAATGCTGACTGCTAACAAGCATCAGCATTTCCGAATTGTAGTACTATTTTTTAAACTAACGTATTTATCACTATCAGTTTTAGCGTTGACTAGCTACCATTCTCCACAATGGCAACAGCACGAGTCCAGCCAGCCGATGCACCGCGTATCTTGGTTGGGAAGCAGACGACTATGAAACCATCTGGAGAAAGCTCTTCGAGATTGTGCAATTTCTCCAACTGGCAGTACCCTATCTCTCTGCCCGCCTTGTGTCCTTCCCAGATGATTGAGGCATCCCCAGTCTGGCGGTACTTTTCCGCCATGTAGACAAAGGGTGCATCCCATCCCCAGGCATCAGTTCCCACGAGTCGGACTCCTCGTTCCAGGAGATACATTGTTGCCTCATAGCCCATCCCGCAGCCTGTGTTGATGTAGTCCTCATGACCATAGCGTGAGCCAGCGCGAGTGTTGACCAGCACAATCTCCAATGGTTTGAGCGTATGGGAAATGCGGTCAAGCTCAGTTTGCACATCATTAGCTCTTACAACATAGCCATCGGGAAAGTGACGGAAATCCAGCTTGACGCCCGGTTGAAAGCACCACTTTAGCGGAATCTGATCAATAGTACTTGCTGGCTGCCCTTTGTCCATCGTAGGATGGTAGTGATAGGGCGCATCAAGATGAGTTCCACTGTGCGTCACCAGTTCGACGCGTTCGACCGCCCATGCAGCTCCATCAGGTAACTCGTCTTTGGTTAAGCCGGGAAATATCTGGAGCATCTCTGGTAGAGATTCCTGATGATCGACATAGGTTACGCTGGGTCTGGTCAAGGGTGAATCCGAAACATCATTGTTTTGGATAGCAATCGAGAGATCGATAAAAGTTCTGCTCATCGTTGGCTCCTTCTCGTTTCTACATCTGTCAGTTCGCTCAAGTCAAGAGGTCATGTGTTCGCTATCTACTCGTTTATGTCCCTTCCGCTATGCAGGTGTTGCGTTGCGTCCCAAGCCCACTAATAGTTCCTTCCAACACATCACCAGAACGAAGGAAGCGGTTGTAGTGCATTCCATTGCCTTGTGGTGAACCGGTGCAGATCAGGTCGCCGGGCCATAGTTGGACGAGACCGGAAATGTACTCGATCAGCCGAGCCACATCGAAGATCATGTCGTCGGTGCCTTCGTCCTGCATCACTTGTTCGTTGAGCTTGAGCGTAAGATGCAGTTGCTGAGAATCTGGGACGAAGGCTGCTGGCACCAGATAAGGTCCCATTGGTAGAAAACTGGGTGCGCTTTTGCCCGCGAGCCAGTCGGTGCCAATCGCTTTCATGTCTGCACGATAGATTTTGTCGCGGCTAGTCAGGTCGTTGACGACGGTATAGCCCGCAATATACTTGAGAGCTTCAGTACGTGCTACATGGCGTGCTGCTCGCCCAACGATTACTGCAAGCTCCAACTCCCAGTCTGCCTGTGTGGTGTTAGACGGAAGGACTACTGGATCGTATGGACCTGTAATCGCTGATGGGAGTTTGGTGAATACATACGGCGAACCGGAAGCGATGCGCGTGTCCATTGTGCGTTCTGCAAGTACACGACGCTCTTCAACGCTTGTTGTATCGTCCGCACCATGACCTTGCGCCACTGCTAAGTCGATGACGTGTTGACGGTAGTTGGCACCAGCGCAGAAAACTTGTCGTGGATAAAGCACTGGCGCGTGAGTTTTCACCATATCTAGCGCAACCGACTTTACTGGCTCCTTGTCTGCAAACTTCAACTCGTTGATACTCGCTTGCAGAACGGGGAAGTTGCGCTCCCAGGCTTGTAGTAGCCCGAAGACCGTCTCCGGTTCGCTCAATGGTCTACCTAGACTCTCACAGAACGGTTGGAGGGCGGCAACGGCAGTTACACGATTCTCAAGAATCACTCCGGCAAATGGTGGGCTACCAGCAATAGAAAAGGTGCCGAGTGCAAATGGTATAGCCATGATATGTCTCCTAATGCTTTTGTTCCTCACATGCCTCTTTACTGTTTGCCGAGACCTGGACGCGGTTCGGGAGACCATCCGTGTGCCTCTGGTTGTCCAATGCGGTTACGCAACACTCCGATACCCGACACCTCCAACTCGATCACGTCCCCCGGCTGTAGCTGCTTACCGTGTTCGGCTCCCGCACCCGTGCCAACGGTGCCAGAGCCGAGCAGTTCGCCGGGCTGGAGTGGCTCGCCCCATGAGGCATATGCAATCAGTTCTTCGCTTTTCCACGTCATGGTTGCACTGGAGCCGCGAGACCATTCTTCGCCGTTTACTCGCGCTAGCATGGTAAGTTGTTCCAAGTTCAACTCGTCGCGCGTAACAAGCCAGGGGCCAAGTGCAGTAGCGAAATCTTTCCCTTTCGCTGGACCGAATCCGGTGCCCATCTCCCGACCTTGAATATCACGCGCACTGAAGTCATTGAGTATCGTCACCCCAAACAGGTGATCGAGCGCATTATGTGGTGTCAGGTTGTATCCTGGCTTGCCGATGACGAATCCTAATTCGAGTTCATAGTCCATTACACTAGTGTAGCTGGGCCAACGTACCTCCTGCTCGTGCCCGATCACCGTTGAAGGATTGCCTTTGTAGTACACTGGCATCTTCAAATATTCTTCAGGAAACGTCTGATTCATGCGTCGGTTCATAGCACGCACATGCTGCTCGAAGGCCGAGAAGTCACGCAGTAGTGGTGGATCAAGTGGCGACAGGAGTGAAATTCCTGCGAGTGGTACGATAGCCTCATCACTTGCACTTTCAATGGTACGTGCAATTGCAGGCAGGAATGCATCACCCAACGCAATTGCCGCGCTCATGCTTGGTGGGAACAACGCGCTTGCCACTCGTTGTGCGGCTTCCCGTGTAGCTCCCTGTCGCTCAAGTCGTTTGCGTTCAGCGGTCAGCAGATCAATGACCTGTTGTTGCTCTGGTTGCGCGACGACCAGCCGCGGCATCATGCCGTCGGGACCATGTACAGCCATTCTCCCCAATTTCATGTTTTGCTCCTCTTTACAGTTATCTTCACGCTGGCAAGACAGAAGTGTGAACTCTGTAGCTACTTATATCGGTGCAGCGGCAACTTGCATGGATAGCGCACTCAGACCTGGTACATCAACCGTGGCGTCATTGTTGATCTCCCCTTTACAGAGTGCCATTGAAATCTCGACGAGCGTCTTGCAGCGTTCATAGCGTCGTTCCATATAGCCATCTAGTGCTTTCAGTAGCGTCGGTTGACTCGTTAGCTCTTCAGCTAGTACAACCGCATCTTCGACCGCCATCGCCGCTCCTTGAGCAATATGCGCTGTCATGGCATGAGCTGCATCACCGATCAACACGACGCGATTACGATACCACGGAGGCGGCATGAGAAGCGTCTCGAATGGTCGGTATACTACCTTGGACGGGTCAGTGATGTACTTGTCCCGCATCGTGGCGACCGGGCCGCCGAACTCCATCAGACGTTCGCGAAACACCTTTGCTAACTCTTCCTCAGGAATATAAGGCCAGGAGCCGTCTGGCTCTTGTGCTGCCTCTGTTAATAAGATGTACATCAGGTCCGGTGCTAAAGGCACGAAGCCCGCCTTGTTGCCGCTCGGTCCAGTAAACATTTGGAAGTGGTCAACATTGGGTGGTCGTGGGACATTGTAGCGCCAGCACATCTGCCCTGCGTACATCGGCTGATGCTCTGTGCCAAATACAAGGCTGCGAATGAGCGAGCGGATACCGTCTGCGCCGATCACCAGATCATACTTATTGTTGGTCCAGTCTGTGAAAGTGACCTCGACTCCATCATCTTTTTGTTCCAGTTCAGACACCGTGACGCCGATCCGAACAGTGACACCTGCCTCGTGTATCGCATCCTGCAAAATCTTGTGCAGCCGCGAACGAGTGAGCGCGTTTGCCGCAGGATAGTCTGGGCCAGCGAGTTGTGGCTGTGGTATCTCGTGCATCAGGTGGCCCTCGTGGTCGTGGAAGGCGAGTTTGTTCATTCCGAAGCCAGCAGCGAGTGCTTGATCTGCTAACCCCACTGAGGCCAACGCACGCAACGTGTTTGCCAGTTGGATGATTCCAACGCCATACACGTCCCACTTTGGATTGACTTCAACGATCTCGACATCAAAATCTTTCTGGCTCAGTGCCACACCAGCCACCATGCCAGCTATGCCACCGCCGACGATGAGAATCTTTTGTATACTGCTCATAGTGCCTCCTATGCTTAACTCTGTACGCGCTTGCCACCAGCATTGAAGAGGGACATGTCCGCGCTCACTGGCTCTTTGTCTGCCATAGCTGCTGGCTCTGGGAACGAGTGACCCTGAGCAAGCGGGAACGAATCCATCATTGAGTCTGGCATGCCGAGATTGCGGTACTTTGTGGCTGACCCCTGTGAAGGCACCCATTTGACGGGTTGCCAATCGGGAACATAGTTGCGGTAGCCACTGGCGTTCAGTTCGATACGCATGCCGCCGGGTTCGCGGAAATACAAGTAAAACTGCTCGCCGATACCGTGTTCGCCAGGGCCGAACTCTATCTCCACGCCTGCTTCCAACAAAACCTCGGCTGCCCGCAGCACATCCTCGCGCTCTGGCACAAAGAATGCTATGTGGTTGACTCGGCCAGGAACGCCGGAGAAGTCAGCTACGAAGCCGAGGTCGTGCGACTTCTCGTTGGTTGTTAGCAGGGCGAACACCACCAGATCGGGCATTTCATCAGGGACGCTATATTCGGTGAAGCGAAATCCCAGCGTATCGCGGTACCACTCTATATCCTGCATCACGTTCTTTGTCGCGAGTGTTACATGATCGATGAGCCGCAGAGCTGCTCCGCGACCAGTAAATCGTTGTGGTCGGGCGGGATAGGACGATTTGAGTCCTGGTGGAGCTACGTAACGCTCCACGTCCCAGAAGACTTCGTTGAGATGACCGCCTGGGCCACGAAAGCGGTAGGCTCGTCCATGCCCTACAGCGTCCTCGAACCATCCCTCACCTTGACCATTCGCCTCGATCTGCTTCGCAGCCGTTTCGAGTTCCTCCGCTCCCTCGGTACGCCAGCCGATGTGGCCCAAAGCTGGTTGAGGTCCCTCTGTAAGTACCAAACTGTGATGGTAATAATCACCCCAGCAACGCATATAGACAGATCTGTCCTGTCGGCTGGACTCCTCCATCCCCATCAATTCCTTGAAGAAGTTCACCGACTCTTCCAACCTGGGGGTCATAATCTCGACGTGCGCGAGTTGGGACAATAAGCGTTTAGACATGTAATACCTCCTTCTCATAAGGCAATAAATGTACATACTGTAAGGTCTGCAAGCGTCATATGATACGTTACCACAAGCATACATGGCAATCAAGGTTGCGTATATATCAGCAAATGCATATTTCTTTGGGAGCCATCGAAGGGGAAGAACGCTTTATGTGATAATCTATTCAATAAAATAGGATTTTCTCGTCTTGTGTGACGGCAAGAGGAACGTGCGCTAGTATTCTCATCTTGTCAGGTTACATACCGTTTTAAGCTGTTGAAGATCGAGATGGGTACGCAGGATATGTGCGAGCTTATCGTATTCAGCAGTGCGACTGAAACGTACACCTTTCTCTGCTACGACCATACGCTTGGGACTTCGTTCTACGAGGGCGGTCACGATTGCTTGCGAAGCGGCATAACCCCGTGACCAGTGTACTCTTGCTGACTGTTGAGGCGGTTCCTTGCACCATCAGAATCAGAACCTGTGCGCGTGTCATACGACCTCCTTGAGCGCTGCCAGGAGTTGCTGCCAATCGTGCTCGGGGCGTGTCGCAACACGAATAAACTGGGGCAATCCAAACGAAGTGCAGTCTCGCACGAGTATTTTTCTTCGTAGCAGTTGTTGCCGAACACGCTGAGCATCTCCTACTGCAAGCAGACAAAAATGTGTCTGCGATGCGACCACCTGTATTTCGCTGCTTTGCAGGGCAGAGAAGAACGCCTGACGTTCTCTCGCCAGTTCCTGGAACATTGCTGCAAGATACTTCCTATCTTCCAGAGCAGCTTGTCCGGCTGCTTGAGCAACACCACTCACGTTCCAGGAAGGAAGCTGTGCCGTGAGTTGTTCTATTCTCTGTGGCGCAGCGACAGCATACCCTAGCCGCAGACCTGCTAACGCAAAGTCTTTCGTGAGGGAACGTAGGACAATTACAGGCGATTCTGTAGTGATATCGACAAACTCAAGTGCTGAATATGTCGCAGATGGGAGTACAAAACGCCAGTAGGACTCGTCTACAACGAGTATCGTGCCACTTCTGCGACAAGTGGTCACGATGTGCGAAAGCTGTTCTCGCTCTAGCCAGGTACCTGTTGGATTGTTCGGGTTACAGAGCCAGACCAGTTGCGGCTTCTCTGTCATGAGCCAGGCAGAAAACATAGTGTTCTCTAGTTGGAACGCATCTGTAGCATGTGTTTGCAACTCGATAACTGTAGCACCCACAGCTACGCTCGCCGCGCGGTACTCGCCAAAGGTCGGACCGATGATAGCGGCCTTCATGCCAGCTTTCAGGTAGGTATGAGCAATAGTCCAGATAAGTTCACTTGCACCGTTGCCACAGACAACCGTCTCTATTAAGAGAGGGAAAGGCGATACTTCATAGGTCAAAAGTGTCTGTCGCAACGCGCGACACGCTCTATCTGGATAGCGGTCAAAGGCGGCATTTGCCACCGCCTCTCGTACATGAGGTGAGGGACCATACGGATTAGAGTTGACACTAAAGTCAAGAATTTCCTCTGGAAGCAGTCCCAGGTGTTCGAGTTCGCCATAGTCTAGCGCACCATGAACGACCCGTTCAATTTTTTGTAGCGTCATAGTTTCCCCAGGATGATTTGCATAGGGCTGTAAGCAAGATACTTATGCCGCCAATCCACTCCACCATCTGCTCTGCTCGTTGAATGTCATGAGACGTAATTTCACGCTCATCATCGCCAAGTTTGTAGTACTCGACCTTTTCCAACTGGACACCTAATGCACCTGCACAGGCAGCCATTGGGTGTCCTGCATTTGGGCTGGCCGTTTTGCGTGCATCGCGTCGCCATATGTGCCACGCACGAAGTGTCTTTCCACCATAGCGTGGCGCACAAGCAATAATCAGCAGAGCCGTTAACCGCGAAGGAACAATATTCAAGCCATCATCGAGTCGCGCCGCAGCCTTACCAAGATATTCGTACCGACCGTGATAGCCGAGCATTGAATCAAAGGTATTGAAGAGACGATACGCGGCTACTCCTGGGAGGCCGAAGAGCGTGTAGTAAAAGAGCGGCGCGACAACCGAGTCGCTCAGGTTTTCAGCTAACGACTCGATAGCGGCTGCCGCAACGAGGGATGATGTGAGTTGGGAACGATCTCGACTGACCAGTGCTTGCAGGGCAACGCGAGCAGCCGCAAGGTCCTCTTGCTCTAATGCTCTCCTGACTTCATAGCCAGATGTGACCAGAAGATGCAAGGCAAAAAAAGGTTTGAGAGCTATACCTTCCATGAGAGAATAGATGAGCAAGGCGGAGACAGTTAGACCGCGTTGTCGTATATACTTGTATATCCCTTTTGTCATGGTCTGCACAAGCAATGCAGGTACTACTGCAACAGGAGCGGCTAATACGAGCATTCCAGCACCATAGAGCAACTGCGATGTTGACCTCTGAGGTGCTTTTTGCTCCAACCAATGAATCAACCTTCCATACCAGACGACAGGATGAGAGACGGCAGGTGGTTCGCCCAGCAAGTCAATTCCCATCGCCACACAGACCGCAATTCCTGCTTCAAGAGTAAAAGTGCGTATATGATCCTGCTGCGTCATGCGTTCTTATTCCTCTCTTCATTGTTGTCAATAAACACCTGTCGTAGTAGTGCGCGTACCCTTATGTCTTCAAGCTCCTTCTCTTTGCTCTGCTTAAAGGTAAAGGGAGTGAATGTCTCTAGCTCTGAACCTGGGCGCGCTGGCGTTTTTAGTTTGGGGATGCTATGTGTCATCAATGCAACTGTACTATTCATGTTGGTGTCTGGGATATTGTTAAAGGAGAACCAAATGCGTTGATAATATGAAAGAAAACAACATAGGGTAAAAAATGTGCCCCCAATAATACATGCAAGTGCCGTTGCCCAACCCCAAATAAAACCGATGAGAAGAGTTACAAGTAGTAAGCATGGAGTTACCAGCATTAGTGTGCGAAAACTTTGAGCATGTCGTTGTTTCATCAGTGCCATTGTACCTTTTTATTACTGTGTTCGCGTCTAACGTAGAGCAAAAGAGTATTTCCTTATCTATTTTAGCACGATGAGTCTGTTTGAAAAAAGAGTCTGGAAGTAACGTGAAGAACATCAGGAGGTTTACACAACAGCGCAAGAAAGGAAACCTTCCCACAAAGATATGTGCTACTTGCGGGCGACCCTTTGAATGGCGCAAACGTTGGAAGCGCAATTGGGATGAGGTACGCTATTGCTCTGAACGTTGCCGCAATGCACGTAACGTCCACCGTGAAAATATGTCGTAGTGCGTACTTTTCCATCCTGTGCGGCGATGAGAAGCGTTTCCTTGTTCTTATGCGTGATAGTATGTAGTGGCACTTCCCACAAATGTAATAAAGAAAAACAGGGAGACTGCAAGTCTTCTTGCTGAACTTGCAGTTTTGTAACCCTACGTTTTACAATGGTAGAGGACTTGAAGGAAAACACAGTAAGAACTTCAGATAGGAGTGCATTAAATGACAACAGCACAAACAGAGACACAGGTACAGAAATGGACAAATCTTGCTCAGCAGTTGCGCGTAGATAGCATTCGCTCTACAACAGCAGCAGGTTCAGGCCACCCAACATCATCTATGTCAGCGGCAGACCTGATGGCTGTGCTTATGAATAGCTATCTGCATTATGATTTTGTAGATTACAAAAATCCGAACAACGATCACCTTATCTTCTCCAAGGGTCATGCATCACCTTTACTCTATTCAATGTACAAGGCGGCGGGTGCAATTGAAGACGAAGAACTCTTAACCTTGCGTAAATTCGGCAGCCGACTTGAAGGTCATCCTACTCCTGTCCTTCCCTGGGTAGATGTTGCTACCGGCTCACTTGGACAGGGTCTCCCTATTGGTGTAGGTGTCGCATTGGCAGGAAAATATCTTGACAAACTTCCCTACCACATCTGGGTATTGTGTGGTGATAGCGAGATGGCAGAAGGCTCCATCTGGGAAGGCTTCGACAAAGCGTCACATTATAAGCTTGATAATATGACTGCGATCATTGATGTCAATCGCCTGGGACAGCGTGGCGAGACCGAACTTGGCTGGAATACAGAAGCTTATGCTGCACGCGCTCGTGCTTTCGGCTGGAACGCCATTATCATTGATGGTCACAACTATGACGAAATCAACGATGCCTATGCACAGGCAACACAGGCGAAGGGTGCTCCTACCTGTATTGTTGCAAAAACGATGAAGGGTAAAGGCGTTTCGTTCCTTGAAAACAAAGACGGCTGGCACGGTAAGCCTGTACCAAAGGATATGGAAGAGAAGGCATTGCAGGAACTAAATGCTCCTCGTAGCACGACCTTCCCTGTGCAAAAGCCTGCATCCGCACAACTCGCGCCAGAAGCAGCGCAGAAAGCCATCGAGCTACCTAAGTATGGTGCTGAAAATGGAGTGGCGACACGTAAAGCCTATGGTGACGCACTCAAAGCACTTGGTGATGCAAATCCCGATGTGGTTGGACTTGACGGTGAGGTCAGCAACTCAACCTATGCCGACGAGTTTGCAAAAGCCTATCCAGAACGTTACTTTGAGCAGTACATCTCAGAACAGCAGTTGGTTGCTTCGGCTGTGGGTATGAGTGTGCGTCACAAAATTCCGTTCGCATCGACCTTTGCGGCGTTCTTCTCACGCGCCTATGACTTCATTCGTATGGCCGCCATCTCCCGTGCAAATATCCGCCTTGTTGGTTCACATGCAGGCGTTTCAATTGGTGAAGATGGCCCTTCACAAATGGCACTGGAAGACCTGTCAATGATGCGTGCAGTCTTCGGTAGCACTGTTCTCTATCCAAGTGATCCAAACCAGACTGCACAACTTGTTGCTGAAATGGCGAATCATGGTGGCATCGTGTACATGCGTACAACGCGCGAAAAGCTGCCAACACTCTATAGTGCCGATGAGAAATTTTCCATTGGTGGCAGTAGAGTGGTCAAGCAGTCTGACCACGACCAACTGACGGTTGTCGGTGCAGGCATTACTCTACATGAGGCACTCAAAGCATACGATCAATTGCAACAGGATAATATTACTATTCGTGTCATCGACGCCTACTCGGTGAAGCCAATAGATGAAGAGACCCTGTTTGCAGCGTCTGAAGAAGCTGGCAATAAGTTCATCACAGTTGAAGACCACTGGCCTGAAGGTGGTATTGGCGACGCTGTGCTATCGGCATTCTCTCAGCGCGATGGTCAGCTTCCTGAGATCGTCAAACTTGCAGTGCAGTCAATGCCCGGCTCCGGCACCCCTGCTCAGTTAATGGAAGAGGCTGGTATCAGTGCTCATCACATTGTCGAGGCAACTAAGGCAATCCTGCAAGGGAAAGTAGACGACGCACTCTCGGCAAAGTAGCCTTCGTTTTTTGACAATATCACCGTTTAAGAAGGGACAAGATAACCTATATAGGTATCTTGTCCCTTTGCCTATCCCGTATTGTCCTTGCAATCGTCTTCTTTTGTAGAAGGCTTTATATAGAAGATGCATTGTACGAAGCTTGCTAGTCTTTATAACTATATAGTATAAAAAGCGAATTGGAGTTCTAATTATGAAAGAAACGATTGATTCTGTAAAATCAAAGGCTGATGAGATAGCAGCGGATACGCAACTGGGTCCACAAGGAGTTGGCATGGCGGTCGCATTTGATTGGGGACTTGCTACACAAATCTTGATAACGCCAATAGTATCGCATTTCCTTGGGCTACCAGGCATGTTCAAACAGTTTGGTCCAGTGCCAGGAATCCTCCTTTCGACTTTGGTAACGCTACCATTCGCGACACTACTTGCCGTTTTTGGTGAGGGCATACGGCGTGGCTGGCGTTGGACTCGATTTATTCAACTCGGCTTCAACGCCCTCGTTTTTCTAGGTGGCCTGGCACTCATTACTAATGTGTGGGATGGAGCAAAACATGGTAACTACTGGCCTATTGTCACCGAGGTCATTCTGCTTATTTTCTCGCCGCTTATCGCATGGCGTATGGCAGGCAAACGCTCCACACGCTGGTTCAATACCGTAAGTAGTGCTGTTGCACGTAAGCGTCATGGTGGAGCGTGGCCTTTCCTCATTGGCATCTGGGCGGCTGTTGGTGGCATCCTACAAGCTATCGCCGCTCTCAAGCGTTAAGTCCTGCTCTGAAACTCGACGACGTACACTCCCGTATCTAAGATAACAAACGTGTCACCTATCCCAACATGAAGGAGTATTTTTATGCGTGCAAAGAGTGCAGCAGTCGTCATCAATCCCAGGACGGGACAGAATGTAGCAAAGATAACAGATGTGTTAGCTGTGCTATCGGCAGCAGGGTGGAAGACAAAAATTGCCCTGAAAGAGTATGGCGGCCATTCAATGGAGCTTGCAAACAAGGCTACCGAAGCTGGACAAAACCTTGTGATTGCCTATGGTGGAGATGGCACGTTGAACCAGGTTATCAACGGCGTACTGACGAGTAAGGAGCCACATAGCATTGTTGGTGTGATTCCAGGAGGCACAGCGAATGTTTGGGCTGCCGAAGTTGGCGTTCCTATTGATCCGGTGAAAGCAGCACTCTCGCTTGTAAATAGTGAAGCGCGAAAAGTCGATGTTGGACATGTTTCGATAGATCGTATCTCGTTTCCCAACAGCAATGAACAGGCGAATTCAGACGAACAGAAGAAGGTGAAAAAGAAAGCCAGACCTGTTCAAGGTAGTAGCCAGGCCAAGCATCATTTTCTTCTCATGGCTGGCTTAGGCATAGATGCCGCGATCATGGGCAACGTCTCTAAACCGCTCAAGTACCGCATCGGACCGCTTGCCGTTGGCCTTTCTGCTGCTAAAGAACTGCCAACACATCGTTCGTTTCCCATTGAAATACGCACGAATAGCGAAGATAATTTAGTAGAGCCACTTTGGAAAGGTGACGCGTCACAAGTTGTCATTGGCAACACGCGCCGTTATGGTGATATAGCGGAGATGACACCGGATGCATATATTGATGATGGCATATTGGATGTCTGTGTTATTACCGCCGGCGACCCAATTTCAACAATGCAACAAATTTCATCACTACTGCTACGACGTAAACCTGATAACCTGAGTGCCGAATACTTTCACGGAGCGCACATTTCTGTCACCGTGCCATCTTCCGTACCGATGCAGCTCGATGGCAGCGCGGTGAAGCTCAAAGACTATCTCGAAAAGGCTGACTATGAGGCGTTGCAACAAACACCATCGTCCGAACATGTAATGATTACCTATCGTTTCGATGCCTTGCCGCACGCCCTCGATATCGCTATTCCTAATGCCTATAACGACGAATTGTTTGAGGAGTCGAACAGTCGTGAGGCAGTACAACAGCATTCCTCCGCTCATGATGAAGGCCATAAGAAGTCACATCATCACAAGAAGGATGAAAGCCCTCAAACGGAATCGCAGCGAAGAACGGAGGCCGAAGAGTCGCGTGCCGCCGAGCAACTGGATCAACAGCAAGAAGAAGATAAGAAGCACTCCGAGGATATTCGTAAGGAACTGCCCCGGTTGGTACAGTCGCTTTTAACGAACGGGCGAAAAGTGACCGCTGTTGCTAAGGCACCGAATCCAGAGAAAAAAGATACCTATATCATCGCGGGCGGTTCGGTCAAGCAGGCCACTGGTGAGACAAAGCCTGTCGCGGTTGTTGTGAATGCTGATACCGTCATTCTCAATCGAGATGGAGGGCGTATACCATCTAACAGCGTGCGTAATGTGCAAGAGGGTATGGTGCTTGTAGTTGAAGGTAAGAAGAGTAAACGTGGTGTGATCGAAGCGACGCGTATGGTGATGTAATGTTGCTCATGTATCATAGCATATCTACTTTGAACCTATTGTCTAAATTTAATATTCCCTTAACAGTGGAATAAACGCTCTTTAATAGCTGTCTCCTATGGTTAAGGTAGTGGGAATTATGGATTAGTCTCACCGTGTTCTGCTACCTTGCTAAGGAGATATGTATTCATATGTATACCTCGCCCAAGTCCATTGGACGCTGGAAAATGCCACGTCTCAACCTATTTTTCATGCTTTCATTCTTTGTAATTTTCCTTTCGGCATGCGGCGGTACGACCAGCACGACCACAGCATCTGGCACCCCTGGTTCTACAGCGCAAACATGTAGTAAAACAACTGGTCTGACGCTGTATTCGGCACAGGGTTACGACTCTGATGCCGCTAAAGCATTCCAGAAACAGACAGGAATTACAACTAAACTCGTTGATGATAGCACTGGAAATCTTCTGGCAAAAATTGCTGCAGAAGGCAGTAATCCGCAATGGGATGTCACGTGGTTCGACGGCAACGTGACGATGCAAACCCTTGCCGATCAACATATGCTGTTGAAATGGAATCCATCGAATGCCTCAAACCTGACCGATACCGCCAAGAAGTATGTTGCCAGTGATGGAACCTATTATCCTACAGGCATCACCACTGTTGGCGCGATTGCCTACAACACAAAGCATGTCCCAGCCGCGGGCCTACCTGCTGATTGGAACGACTTGCTGAAATCCGCCTACAAGAACTTGATCGCCATGAACGATCCCGCGTATTCTGGCCCTACGTATCCTTTGATCGCTGGTGTGGCGCAGGTGATGGGCGGAGAAGATCAAGGCAAACAATTCTTTACTCAGCTCAAGGCGAATGGTCTCAAGACTTTCCAAACGAACGATCCTACACTTAATAGTGTCGAGACGGGTGCGCGTGAGTTTGGGATCATCCAGGACTCAATCATTTATAGCGCGATGAAAGCGGGTCAACCCATCGGCATCATCTATCCGACTTCTGGGGTCGTTGCCCTTCCTGGTGTCATCGGTGTTGCCGCTCACGGCAAGCATCAGGCATGCGCCCAGCAGTTCGTGAACTGGGTACTATCTTCTGCTGGACAAACAGTTATGACGCACCATGATCCTACTGATGGTGATACCTACTTTATCCCGGCAGTACAAGGAATTACTCCTGTTGTGTCACGCAAGGTCGATGGTATTACGCTGATTACACTAGATGTGCCTAGGTGGGCGGGAGTCGAGGCAGAGTATAAACAATGGTTCCACAGCAACATCGTGCAATAACTTCTGCTGAAGAACAGGGTAGTGTGACTCATGTTGCGCTACCCTCTTCGCCTTCTCCGTTTCCAGCGTGGGTACGGTATATCGGTCAGGTGTTAGTAATTCTCATACCTGTCATTTTGCTGTTCCTTTTTGTCTTGTACCCGTTGGCGGCGATCATCCTGCAAAGCATTTTCCCCAATTTGTATACAGCTACTCCCAGCCTGATACCAGACTTGGGAGCGATGCAACAAGTGGTGAAGAATCCAGAAAATTATCTTGCGCTTGGTAACTCCCTGTGGCAAGGAGCGATCACTGCACTGCTGGCATCCCTGATCGGCACTACATTAGCAATTCTGGCGCGACGAACCGACCTGCCATTACGGGGTGCAATGGATATTCTGGTCTGGATCGTTTTCTTCACGCCCTCCTTCCTGGTTGGCGAAGCGTGGTCACTAGTGTTTCTTCGAGGCGGTATTCCTGATCAGTATCTGCACTTTTCGGATAGCTTCATTGCGTGGTTCTTTTCACCTGTGGGGGTGATTTTCATTCTCAGCCTCAAGACCTTTCCGTATGTCTACCTCTCGGTGAGTGCTGCACTACGCTGGCTCGGTTCTGAATTTGAAGATGCTGCACGTTTGGCTGGCGCACCCACATGGCGAGCATGGATCAGTATCAATGCTCCATTGCTGTTGCCAGCGATACTGGCGGCTGGACTCATCGCCTTTGCAGAAGCAATTTCTGACTTTGGCACTGCGGCCACTATCGCGCAAAGCTCCAACGTCACCCTCGTTACCTATCAAATCTATACCGCGATCAATACATCGCCGGTCAATTTCTCATTAGCTGCGGCACTCTCGTTGTTCCTGTTTATTGCCATTGTACTTGCCTTGCTTGTGCAGGCTGGTATGCTGCGTACTCGTTCATTTCAAGTGATTAGCGGGCGGAGTAGACCTGCACGCCCTGTAGCACTTGGAGTATGGAAGTGGCCTGCAACGATAGCATGTATCGCAATTTTCTTGCTTGCTCTAATCATTCCTCTTGGTGCATGCATCGTGCTTTCACTGTTGCACGCCTTTGGTCAAGGACTCACTTCCAACAACTGGACACTGGATAATTATACCGCAGTCCTCGCGCAAGGCTCAGATGATTTGGACTCGCTGTTTCGTACTCTTTGGCTAGCTCTCGGTACAGCGACGATAACTGCCATTGTAGGATTGCCTATAGCTTTTATCATCCGCCGAACACAACTTCCGGGACGACGCTTACTAAGCCTATTTACCCTGGTGACGATTGCCGTACCCGGAATTATTCTCGCCTGTGGCTACATCTTTGCCTGGAATGCACCGTACCTACAGTATGTTGGTATCGGCGGTGACGTAGGCATACCATTCTATGGCACCGTCTGGATATTGTTAGCGGCATACATCGGGGGCAGTTTGCCCTACGCAACACGATTGGGCATTGGTGCCCTAGACCAGGTTGGACAAAATATGCTTGACAATGCCCGTGTTCAGGGCGCGGGCCTCTTCCAATTGCTGACACGTATCGTTGGTCCTTTGCTGCGTTCAAACCTGGTCTCGGTTTGGCTCCTGGTCTTCACGGGAACAATGTTCGAGCTTGCCGCCTCCGAGTTGCTTTATCCACCCGGCCAACCAACGTTACCCGTGCGTATTATCAGTCTCTTTAACGATTTTAAGCTGGGACCGGGAATGGCATTGTCAATACTGAATATAGGGCTGGTACTCGTTGCACTTCTGGTGCTGAGAAGTGTTCCCTGGGTTGTCACGCGCCTGCTACGAGTAGGCAAACGGAAAGGAGGACGACATGTATCTACAGATCAAGCAACTCAATAAAACCTATGGGAACCGCACAGTGGTCTCGAACGTCGATCTGGCGATGGAGGAAGGCGAAATTCTTTCATTGTTAGGACCTTCCGGCTGCGGCAAAACCACGATACTTCGTATGATCGCTGGTCTGGTCAGCCCTGATAGTGGCATGATACGTGTCGGAGATCGTATTCTCTACGATGGGAAACGCGAAATGCCGGTTGAAGAGAGAGACCTGGGGATGGTATTCCAGGATTATGCGCTTTGGCCGCATATGACGGTGGCGAAGAACGTCGCTTTCGGTATGCGTTTACGTCGCATGCCCGCTCGTACCATTAATGCGCGTGTACAAGAACTACTTGAATTGGTGAACCTTTCAGACTTCAGCAATCGTTATCCCTTCCAATTGTCAGGAGGGCAGCAACAACGCGTTGCCGTCGCGCGTGCGTTGTCAACTGAGCCGCGTATCATCTTACTTGATGAACCCCTTTCGAGTCTGGATACAGCGTTGCGTGAAGTGATGAGTGCAGAGTTAGTGCGCCTGTTCAAGCGACTGAAAGTTACAACGATTAATGTGACACATGATCAGAACGAAGCTATGAATATGTCAGATCGCATCATGGTGCTACGTGAAGGGCATGTGCAACAAGTGGGTACACCAATAGAACTCTATCTCCATCCAACTAATGCGTTTGTCGCATCTTTCATGGGGCCTGCCAATATGTTTTCAGGTGACGTTGTTCATTATTCTGAGTATACCGCCTTACACCTCAATGGGACTCTACAAAAAGAAATTATAGGTGTTGTACAAGGTGCCATTCGCTCTCAACTACAGGAGCATGCCAGTCTGCTGTGTCGTCCTGATGATGTTCTTGTCTATCAAAACCTACAACAGGACAGGCAGGTAAATATCCTTCCTGGTACTGTCTCGCATTCTTCATTTGTTGGTGGCCGTTGGCGGACACTTGTCGCTGTTGGAGATGAGAAAGAGTACAGCGTACTAGCGTTTGCGCCATCTCAGTTATCGCTCGATCAGCAAGTATGGCTTGAACTGCCGCCAGAGCGTTGCCAGATCGTTCCTGAATAACGCTACGCAACTGCTCAGACGACATACGTTTAAGGCTTTCTAATAGCGCATATCTATGATAAACTGCACTACAAGAATCTGTTATAATCTACGCGCTATGCATTGAAAGGGCCGTAAGTGGTGAGCGAAATACAAGAATCTTTAGAATGGCGTTCAGTTTTGAACGCCGTTCTTGATGTCGATATCCGTGCAACATTGACAACGTTAGACCAGAAGGGCGTCATGGCCTATACCGATGGTGCCTGCCTCAAAAACCCTGGTGGACCTGCTGGGTGGAGTGCCCTTCTCTGGGCGGCAAGTGATAATGCTGATGGTATGGTGCGAGCAGGAGCCTCCTGTCTTGAACGCTATGGACATATCCCCAAGGCTCCCACCACAACCAATAATAGAGCAGAGATCGCTGCTGTGCTCGCTGTGCTGAGTCTTGCCCCACCCACCCTGCCGCTTTTAATTTATAGCGATAGCGAATATACTATCAAGGTCGCTCAGGGCACGTACCAGATGAAAGCCAACCCCGATATGTGGGAAATATACCGCAAATTGCTAAGCTATCGCAAACAAGCACCCAAATTTGAGTGGGTCCGTGGTCATGTAGGCCATGAGCATAACGAACGTGCCGACGAACTCGCTGGACTTGGAGCCTGGAACGATGATGGTGTAGCCTATGCTCGCTGGCAAGCTTCGCAGGCACCGGAGGCAAGAAATGCACCAGCTTCAGCCGAGATGACTGCTTTACGCAACAAAGTACAGAAGCTTCAAATGATATTTGCAGGCATCGCCTCGGATAGTACGCGCGTCAATGCACAGGAGCGTTCGTTTATCAACGATATGGCGAAACGCCTGCAAAAGAACAATTTCTCGCCCAGTGAAAAGCAGCGTAACTGGGTTAATGTGCTGGTAAAGAAGCACCGTGTAGAGTAACAGGAAACGTGTACATATATTTCATGTGGTAAAATCACAGCAAGCAGGTGTTTTTCCCTGAATATAGAAATTGTAGAGAGAAGCAGGGAGACCCTTGCGGTCTCCTTGCCCTCCCTTACATGATGAGACGAACAGAAAGAGTGTCACGTTGTACCCAGAACTAGCTACCCGTTTCAACGACCTGTTACAGTTAGAACATGTCCCCGTAGGTATGGCCTTTGTGCAAGAGGCACCAACCTCTATAGAGCATAAGACAACGCACGTCCCTTCCGCCTGCACCTTCTGGCGTCTCGCTGAGCAAGATGTCTTTTATGCCACAGGCGAAGATCACAAAGAATGCCCCATTGGTATGATGACAATGGGGTTTACCATGCCAGAGTCCGATCAGCAGCGAGCGCAAGCACTGGTTGGCACAATGGCAAGCGTGCAATATTTTTCTCCTGCCGAGGTTGCTGCACTACCAACCGTTCAAAAACAACATGAGAATATCGTCTATGGACGACTCGATCAGTTGCCTGTCGCACCGGATGTTGTGTTGTGCAGACTCAACGCGCAGCAGGCCATGCTTGTCGCTGAAGCTCTAGGCAAGGCGGATTGGTTACAGGGTGGACAGGCTGCGTTTGGCCGTCCAACCTGCGGTGTTATTCCACGCACACTGCAAAAGAATGAAACCTCAATGAGCTTTGGTTGCGTTGGCGCACGTACATATGTCGAGATGACGCCCAATGAAATGATTTTGACCATTCCAGGGGAGCAGTTCCCTGATTTAGTGGCGAAGCTTGCTACCATTGTAAACGCAAACAACGCACTCGCGCCATTCCATGCACAGCAAAAAGCAACCTATGTTGCCTAGCTTCTCGTAGGAGGTTTCTTGGATACCGCACAGATGGCACGTCTCTGTACGCTTTTTACGCTCGGAGAGCCGCTACACGAACCTCAAGCTATCCAGGGCGGCTTGCTACATCGTCTATGGCGTCTTCAAACTTCTCATGGCACTTTTGCTGTGAAGCAGCTCAACCCCGCCATCATGCGAAAGCCAGGTATACGCGATGCCTACCGACTTACTGAGCGTATCGCGACGGCGATGTCTGCTCAAGGTGTACCCGCCGCCGTTGCTCTCAAAGGTGTGGGCGATGGCGGAACCGTGCAAGAAATCGGCGACGCAACGTTTATGGTTTACCATTGGGTAGACGGTGCGACCCTTCCAATTAAAGCGGTGGCAGCAGAGCGCACTCGCCTCATTGGTGCGATTATGGCACGTATGCATAGCTTGCCGCAGCAGTTTCCAGGACTGGCACCTTCTGATTGGGAGCCATTTTCTGAGGACGAGTGGGACATGCTCACCTTTCAGGCGTCCGATAGAGATATCCCCTGGACACAACAGGTTCGTAACGCGCTTCCTCTGTTGAACGAATGGGGTCGGCTAGATGCGGAGGCGAACATAATTTTGCGTCGCACCTCTGTTGTGAGCCACCGTGACCTCGACCAGAAAAACGTGCTGTGGCGTGACACATCGTCGCCAGTGGTGATAGATTGGGAGGCGGCTGGCCTGACAAACCCCACGATGGATGTAGTGGGAGCCGCTCTCTACTGGAGTGGACAAAATGTGCAACCGCCACAAGAGGATAGCTTCAACGCATTGCTCGAAGGTTACGTCTCCGCTGGTGGCGTGATACATGACCCTGGCATTGTGGCGATGCATGGCGTGCTTGGCAACTGGCTCGGCTGGCTACTCTTTAATATGCACCGTTCACTGGGTGAGTCGGTCAACACCGAAGAGGAACGCCTGCTTGGGATACGCGAAACCAGTAGTACACTCTCTACTTTGCGTGCGTTAGCTGCTAACGCCGAGAAATGGGCACGTTGGGTAGACCAGTATAGACGTGAATCGTAAAGCTGTAGAATGTAAATGGGGAACGTTGGGCGACCCTTGTGGTCGTCCGCGGGTTCTCCTTATGACGCTTTCCTGAACAAAAACGCAGTGATAGGCAAGATGACAATGAGCAGCCCGATTAAACCAACACTAAGTATCTGCGTAATATTGTCTTGCAGCCTCTCTGACTCACGTAGCGAGCGGCCAGCTAGCACGAAACCGGACGTTTGTCCTTTGAATTGCGTTACCACAATCGCGCTACGCACGCCTGTTTGTGGTTGCCATGTTATTCGATCTTCACCGCTCTGTCGTACCGAGTCAAAAACGCCAGAGGGAATAGTTGGCATTTGACCGTTGAGTTGCCCTGACGAGGCAATTGGTTTGCCATTTGCGTCAAAGACAACGACATAGGATGCGAGGCTACTAGCAATATCAACTTTGTTTGTGGGTAGAACGCTCTGGACGTTCTGTCCAGCCGTAAGGCTTGCCGCAGTATCCTCGGCTAGCTGAACCTGTGGATTGTCGGTGCTTTGTCTGATAACCTGCTGTATTGTCGCCGCAATCAGGAACCACAGCCCAATGATAACGATAGCGACCAGCAGCCAATATTTTGCCGTTGTTCTCAACACATGTAAAACTGCTCTCAACATATAGAAACATCCTTTATACTGTTATTATTATTCATTAGCATACCTGATATCTCATCTTTGTACGATGTTCTGCGTCCTCTCGGCAACGTCCCTGTGTGCTTTCACTTCGTAGTAGTCCCTCAAATGAAGTCTGACGGACTACTACCATATCTGTAAGATGTGGCAGTGCTATGCATGCCGTGCTACAAGTTGGCGTTTAATATACGCCAGTTTATCGGGATTCAAGATGACACGAATCGCTTGCACTTGCTCATCTATTGCATCGAAGGTGATAAGAGATAATAATATCTCCGCATCCCAGATTAACACTGCTATGCTTCCGTTGACTTCTTCAACGCTGGTCGAGAAATGAAGTTGTCTTTGAGCTGCTTTGCGAACAAGCCCAAGCCATAGGCGAGCGACTGCTTCTTGACCGATGATGGGCCGCAATGCGGCTAAGACCTTGCCACCTCCGTCGGACCAGGATGTGACCTCTTGCACCAGTAGTGCGGTGAGGGCAGGAAGGTTTCCTGACTGGCTGGCTGCAAGAAAGCGTGTCACGAGTTGTCGCTGCGATTCTAATGAAGGAGTGAAGCGTGTCTGATGTTCTGCAAGATGCTGCTTTGCACGATGGAATAGTTGACGACAATTGGCTGAACTTTTTCCAATGATGCTGGCAATTTCCTCAAATGGGTAGTCGAAGATTTCATGTAAGAGAAAGACGGCACGTTCTGGTGGCGTTAACCTTTCTAGCAGAACGAGAAATGCTAGCGAAATGGATTCGCGCTGCTCTACTGTATCGGATGGCAGCAAGCTTGTCTCTGTGGTGAGTATAGGTTCGGGCAACCACGTCCCTATATATTGTTCGCGTGCGACATGAGCAGATTTAAGATAGTCGAGGCATAGACGAGTCATAATGGTGGTGAGGTAGGACTTAGGAGAGCGAATGTCATCTTTGGGAGTGCTACGAGAGCGTAGATACGTTTCCTGAACAATATCCTCAGCTTCGCTAGCACTGCCTGTCATGCGATAGGCTATCGAGAAAAGGAGAGCACGATAGTTCTCAAAATCATCCATAACGGCCTCTTTTCATGTCTACTGGTTGTCTTTTTTGTTCCTTTCTCATTATATCTTCCGTATCTCGAACAGTGTTTCTACGATTGATGTCACATTTCAATTCCTTGACTCGTCTTCTGAGCGACCTGACACAAAACAGGGTTAGGTATGAAACAGGAAGCGATGGAGGGATAGATGACAAAAGTTTTGGTTACTGGCGGTGCTGGTACGCTTGGGCATCATGTTGTGACGAGGCTTGTCGAGATGGGATATACAGCACGGATTATGAGTCGTGGTCATCGACCTGCTGAACTACTACCAGGTATGGAGTGGGTGCAGGCAAATCTGGAAACCGGGCGAGGGATTGTTGAGGCGGTGGATGATATTGACATGATTGTGCATACTGCAACTAATCTTGGGAGAGCACAGCAGGTCGATGTTGATGGAACACGGTTGTTGATGCAAAAAGCTCGTGAGGCTGGGGTAGCACACGTAGTTTACATTTCTATTGTTGGTGTTGACCGTATTCCGTTTCCTTACTACAAAAACAAACTCGCTGTAGAGGAAATGATCGAGCAATCCGGTATACCCTGGTCTATTCTACGAGCGACACAATTTCACTATCTTGTCGATCTCCTCTTACGGGGAATGACAATGTTTCCTCTAGTGACAATAGTGCCAACCGATTTTAAAGGGCAAACGATAGATGTGAGCGAGGTTGCCGCACATTTATGTAGTGCAGTGGCGGCTGGACCAAGCGGTCGTCTGCCTGATCTAGGTGGTCCAGAAGTGTTGACGCTGGGTGAGATGGCACAGACCTGGCTGAAACAACGAGGTATGCGGCGAGTCATGTTGCCCTTTCGAGTACCTGGTAAAGTCGCACAAGGATTTCGTCATGGCTATAATACCTGTCCAGAGGAGCCAACGCGTGGGAGCATAACGTGGAGTGAATGGTTGCAAAGACGATACGGTGTTGTAACAAAAAGGGTAGCGAAGAATGTTGTATCAAGCGAAAGGGGAGATCATGCGTCAGATATCTAAAGCACAATTCTTTTGCCACTTGTCCTGCTTGCTGCTCTAAGACCGTTCGGCAAGCAAATGTTGCGGTGATATTCGTAGAAAGATTGACAAGATTGCTTGTGAAAAGGAGATACATGTATATGAAAAGGCTTATTCTCTTCTCGTTACCAACGGAGCAAGTGAAGCAGAAAATTGTGCCATTGATGTTCCTAGAAGAAATTCAGCACAAAGTGTTTAGTTGATGATATTTATCACTAGTTGACAATTCTTCTCGGAAAGATGAAGATAACTAGAGAATAGTCAAACACGAACTCAGCCAACTATACTGTAAGGAAACAACATATGACCACCACTGAAAAACAAGTTGTCGAGGAACAATTGACAGCACCTGAACTTGTACGTAATCCAGGCATGCCGCTCGATATGGATTGGGTACGTGCTGTGCAAATCAATCGTAGCGCGGTTGAGCGACGTGCGGTGACGCTCCCGACACGGCGTACCGTCAAGAAGGAGTGGCAGGCGGCATGGCTTCTACGCACGATTACCTGCATCGACCTGACAACTCTTGCAGGCGATGATACGCCAGGGAATGTACTACGCTTGTGTGCGAAGGCTCGTCAACCTGTACGTTATGAACTGCTGGATGCAATGGGCATGGGTGAGTACCCACTCAAAGTAGGTGCGGTCTGTGTCTATCACAATCTCGTTCCTGCCGCGATAGATGCACTGCACGGCTCGAATATCCCCGTTGCCGCCGTTTCGACTGGTTTTCCAGCAGGGCAAAATCCAATAGAGCAGAAATTGGGTGAGATCGAAGCATCGGTCAAGGCAGGTGCCGCCGAAATTGATATCGTCATCTCACGCACTCATGTCTTGACTGGTAACTGGCAGGCTCTGTATGATGAAGTGAAGGCGTTTCGTGCAGCATGTGGCGAAGCACATATGAAAACAATTCTTGCCACGCACGAGCTAGCAACATTGAATAATGTGGGCAGAGCAAGCCTTGTATGTATGATGGCTGGTGCCGACTTTATCAAAACATCCACAGGCAAAGAACCTGTGAATGCCACACTTCCCGTTGGATTGGTTATGGTACGCGCTATCCGTGACTACTACGAGCAAACAGGCTACAAAGTCGGCTTCAAGCCCGCTGGCGGCATCCGTAGCGCGAAGGCTTCGCTCGATTGGCTCGCATTGATGAAGGAAGAATTGGGTAACGAGTGGTTGAGTAACACTCTGTTTCGCATAGGTGCAAGCGGCCTACTCTCCGATATCGAGCGTCAACTGTCGTACTATGTCACAGGCCATTATGCGGCTACCAATCATAATCCAATGGTGTAGGAAGGAAATGAGCATGAGTGTTATGGATATCTTTGAAACTATGGCATACGGCCCTGCACCGGAATCGACCTCAACGGCATTAGCATGGATTGAAGAGCGACAACCGTTTGGCCTCTTCATCAATAATCAGTGGGTCAAACCTGCGAGTGGTCAGTATCTCGAAAGCATCAACCCTGCAACTGGCAAACCATTGGCTCAGGTTGCCTCTGCCAATAGTGCCGATGTTGATACAGCAGTTGCGGCGGCTCGTAAAGCGTTTGGGTCGTGGAGCAAGCTGCCGGGGCATGCACGCGCACGTTACCTGTATGCCATTGCGCGTCAAGTTCAGAAACACGCACGTCTGCTAGCTGTACTGGAGTCGTTGGATAACGGCAAGCCTATTCGCGAGACGCGCGACCTGGATATTCCGCTTGTCGCTCGCCACTTCTACTATCATGCTGGCTGGGCGCAGTTGATGGCCTCCGAACTTTCTGGCTATGAACCCGTTGGTGTTGTGGGACAAATCATTCCCTGGAACTTCCCTCTTTTGATGCTGGCCTGGAAGATTGCTCCTGCATTGGCGATGGGTAATACTGTTGTACTGAAACCAGCGCGGTATACATCGCTGACCGCTTTGAAATTTGCTGAGATTATGCAAGAAATTGGTTTACCACCTGGAGTTGTGAACATCGTCACTGGCGAGGCTTCGCAGGTTGGTGAGGTACTAGTACGCCATCCCGATGTCAATAAAATCGCCTTTACTGGCTCGACGGACGTGGGACGCAGCATTCGCCGCGCCACTGCTGGCTCAGGCAAAAAGCTTTCACTTGAACTCGGTGGCAAATCACCATTCGTTGTCTTTGATGATGCTGATCTGGATAGCGTTGTCGAGGGCGTTGTCGATGCCATCTGGTTCAATCAGGGACAGGTGTGTTGTGCTGGCTCACGTCTGCTGGTACAGGAGACCATTGAGCAACCCTTGATCCATAAATTGCGAACGCGAATGGAGAAACTGCGCCTCGGCGACCCGCTGGATAAAGCGGTAGACATGGGAGCGATTGTCTCCCCGACACAACTGCAAGAGATTCAGCGACTCGTAGCTCAAGGTGTTGCAGAAGGTGCTGAGATGTGGCAACCATCGTGGGCCTGTCCCACAGAAGGTTCTTTCTACCCACCCACACTCTTTACGAATGTCTCACCTGCGACCTCAATCGCACAGGTTGAAATCTTCGGCCCCGTTCTGGTGACAATGACCTTCCGCACACCGGAAGAGGCCGTGTTACTGGCGAATAACACGCGCTATGGTCTGGCTGCGAGCGTGTGGAGCGACAATATCAATCTCGCACTCGATGTCGCACCCAGGATCAAAGCTGGTTCTGTCTGGGTTAATTGTACCAACATGTTCGATGCTTCAAGTGGCTTCGGCGGCTATCGTGAAAGCGGCTTTGGTCGCGAAGGTGGTAAAGAAGGCTTATATGAATATGTCCGCCCAACATGGAAAAATGAAACGACTAAACATAGCAAGAAATTTCATATAGCCATACAGAGTACAGAAACTGCAGAAGACAACGAAACCGCTTTCCATAATGGTACTATAGAAAGCTTACCCTCTATTGATCGCACTCCCAAGCTGTTTATTGGTGGTAAGCAGGTACGTCCCGACTCCGGCTATAGCAGGGATGTATTCAACGTAAAAGGGCGGGTAGTTGGAGAGGTTGGTGAGGGCAATCGCAAAGATATCCGCAACGCTGTCGAAGCGGCTCATGCCGCGAAGGGGTGGTCCACTGGCACAACGCATAATCGGGCGCAAATTCTGTACTATATAGCTGAAAATTTGGCGAGCCGTGAAGCTGAATTTGCACACAGAATTGTACAGCAAACTGGCCGCATCTATAGCGATGCTTTTGAAGAGGTACAGGCTACGCTCTCACGCCTGTTCAGCTATGCAGCGTGGGCCGATAAATTCGAGGGTGTTGTGCATCGCCCTCCACTACGTGGCGTTGTTCTCGCGATGCATGAGCCAATGGGGGTGGTTGGTATTGCATGTCCTGATGACTACCCATTGCTAGCTCTAGTTTCACTTGCTGCACCTGCAATTGCAATGGGTAATACGGTTGTTGTCGTTCCTTCGCAACAATCGCCGCTCAGTGCGACCGATTGTTACCAGGTGTTCGAGACCTCAGACGTACCCGCGGGCGTCGTCAATATTGTCACAGGAGAACGCGATTCATTGAGCCTTGTGCTGGCTGAACACGATGACGTTGACGCTATGTGGTATTTCGGCTCTGCAGAAGGCTCGAAGCGTGTTGAATTTGCTTCAGCCGGAAATATGAAACGTACCTGGGTTAGCAATGGTCATGACCGCGACTGGCTAAACGTGCCACAAAGTGAAGGGCGGGAATTTTTGCGTGAGGCAACACAGGTAAAAAATATCTGGGTTCCCTACGGCGAATAAGATACATTGTAAACATGACAGGGACAAGCCCTGTCACTACTATAGACGCGTAAACGGTGTATAGTAGTGACAGGGCTTGTCCCTGTCATGCCCCACTTACTCTTGTGCATCTCTCCATTGTGGACCCGATGGAGGTGATGGACGTAGCCCAAGTACATTGTTATTTTGTGGTCTTACTCCTAAACGACCCGTTCCCGATTGCTGATGTTGTGGTTCAGTTGTGCGAACTCGTGGTGGTGAAAGTGGTTGTGTGACTGGTTGTTGGCGTACAGGTTGTTGACGTACAGGTGTCGTCATCGCCTGCGTAACTGGCTGTGCTGATGGCGGAACATCTGGTAGTGGCGTCAACTGTTGGTTTGCTGCAAATGAAGGCTGTAAACGCCTCACGCGCAATGCAACGAGTAGACGATTTACCTCAGTGAGTTCGTTGCAAGATGTCGGTATCGCCAGGGGTACGCCGAGCGCGGTACGTTCAAATGCCATGCTAAGATCGCCTAGAGCTTTCACAAGACGTTGGGCATACAAGTTACCTTGCCCCAAACGTGTTAACCGTTCCGCCATCAGATTCAGGCTTCCGGCCAGAGGTAGTAATGCGCCTTGTGTCAGATGGGCACGCGCACGTAAATTACCGTTGGCAAGGTTTGCTTGAACCGTCTTTAAATGCTCGATACCCTCCTCTAACTCGATATTGTGAGCCGCGATCTGCCGTGATTGTTCCTCTACTCGTGTATTCGCCCTCTCTAACTCATCGAGTGCCTCCGCTTGACGTTGTGCAAGGCGCATATTATCCCAAAGCGTGAAAATCTGACGTGTCACAAGCAAGGCAACAACGGCGAGTGTGGAGAACAAGAGTACAGGGCGTATGGCACGCTGTCCCGCATCTGGTGCCAAAACGTCGAGCGTTAAAGCAACAAAGAGCAGTCCTAGCAGCGCATACGGCATGAGTTGCTGTGGATTAAAAAGCATGTTTTCCGTACTCTGCTCTAGTCGTTGCTGTAAAACTTCCTCTGAGGTCGCAGGAAAGAAGCGACGGATGTATGCGGCGGCTCCTATCGTCATCATGCCAAGCGGCCAGCCCATATCTACCCAGGTTGCTTCAACGTAGGTACCAGCATTATTTTGAATGTTAAAGAAGAAATCAGATGCGACAAAGAAACAAAACCCTAGCCCGATGACAAGTAAACTGATGCGTCGCGCATTTGCCTGATAGATACGCCCCTGTCCCCGTAAGAGCAGAAATACCACACAACTGAGCAATGCCATATCAGCCGTTGGATAGTAGATACCCAGGAACTTGGCGAGGTTCGCCTCGCCAGGAGCCTGTGCCAGTGAACCCAGTAAGAGATACCATGCTATTGCGAAAATGGACCCCATAGAGATGAAACTATCCATGAGCAACACAATCCGTCTGTTGCGATTCGCTGGTGCAGGCTGTAAGAGTAGACCAGTAAAGGCAAGCAGAGGAAAGAGGCTATAGCCTATATCTGCCAGTGATGGAAATGGTGTTTGACCAATCGAGATAGAGTAGCGCCAAAAGCTTTCACCCAGGCCCCATACGAGAACTCCAACGCCAATCAAGAGCCATGAGACCTGCTCTAATCCCGTCCAACGCTCGGTATTTTCGCCACGCCTCATAGAAATACTGGCACAGAAAAGCGTTATACCACCACCAATGAACGCTCCAATCAAGGGAGAGAATTGTCCCACAAGGTGAGCGAACGACCCGCCAAGATGAAAGACTACTACCACCACCATACCTGCACCAACCCATGCGAGCGTTTTAAGCAATCCAGTAGAGAATGAGTGCATAGTACAACCTCTCAATTTTTTTTTGCTTCTACAAGCACACACTACATACATTGTTTGAAAGAAGTATACTAAGATGAACTTCGAGGAGCCTCCATGACGTCTTGGGGCCTTTATTCATAACGCCCAATACGCACTTAACGGGAGAAATGGCCTATCTGCACGGAGCAAGGGTGCCCTTGTCCCAGTTTGGATACTAACGTTGGTGCGTATGGGCGTTATGAATAAAGGCCCGCACGAGGCTGTGCCTACGCCTCATCAAACGAGAAAAGATAGGTATAATACAGCTTCTTTCTGTCTTATACCTATCTTCTGTATGACTTGTATAGGGCGTTGCTATACCATCCTCAGGCTACTTTACTAACAGAAGCTGTGGAGTTATAAATCCATATTTCTCGTCGCTAATCTGATAGCTCTTTACTAAGGTACCATTACTAGCACTAAGGACATTCACATGATATCCACTTCCGCAGTAGAGTAGGTTCCCGCTCGCAATGAGCGAACCACTGCTTTGTCCGTCACACCTATTGTTGGAACCCGGCTGTGACCAGAGTTGGTTGCCTGTAGTAACGTCAAGGGCGATCAAGCGATCTGTTGTGCCGTCTTTGATATTTATAACATAGACCAGTCCGTGGTCGAGTACTGGTGAAAGGTAGACAGGTCCACCTGCATTGTAGCTCCAACGTTGTGTACCATCTTTCGTATTCAAGGCGTATACATTGCCATTCTGGGAGCTAAAGTAGACGGTATCACCAGCAATGGTTGCCGGGGAAAGAACGTAGCCATCGACTGCTTGAGAACGCCATAGTTGCGTCCCGTTCGTGGGGTTATATGCATACTGATAGCAATATTGGGTACTCGGCTGGCCTGGCTGACCATGATGACTGTTCTCTGTGGAACTGACATAAAGGACATTGGCGACCAACTGTATGTATATAAACGCTTGATCCTTGGCGGTCAGATAAATACTCCACAGTTGTTTCCCATCATTAGCATTGAGAGCAAAGAGTGTAGTCGCTGTACTTGCGTACACAACACCATCTTGTACACCTCCCACGCTTGCACCACCATCTGTGGCATAGGACCAGTGCAGAGAACCATCTCTGGCATTAAGGGCATAAACGTGACCACCAGTGACTGAATTCTCGGTACCCGCAATTGTGCCAACATAGACGATATCGTTGACCACTAATGGCTGGCTCATAACGGAGTAATCGAGCGTCTTCTGCCATAGCAACGACCCGGTGAATGCGTTGAGGGCGTACAAGTGATGTCCGTTTTGATCATTTGCACCGAAGTAAACTCCCCCCTTGCTAACAGTAAGTTCTGTATTCGAGTACTCACTTTCGCGTGATATCGAGTAATGCCAACGTACTTTCCCACTTACAGGGTCCATTTGGTATATACCATCTGCGAGAGTGGCATAGAGACCTGTTTGCTCTGGGGCTGGAGAACTCTTTCCAACACCCGTCTGCTCTGGGGGTTGAGAACTCCTTCCAACACCTGTCTGACCATGAGGAGTTTGATGCGCTATTTTATTTTGGTGAGCAGCGTTGAACACAAAGGCCATGCTGCCTACAAGGAGAACTAAGAAGAGTGTGGCCGCGAGCATGCCAAGACGTGGATATAGTGAACCTTTCGTTGGACTATTGAAATCAGTATTACCCACTAACTGTTTCCTTTCTGGATGAGACTTTTGTCTCTCTACAAGATGTTCTTTTTCAGTGATACGCTCACCGAGTGCTGCATATGTTTCAAGACGGTTCCACACACGCTCCGCTATGCGTGCGTCTTCTTGATGCAAAGAATGCAGGTCACGGATCAGCTGCATACCCGGCGTCATTGGAAATTGGTCGTGCTGAACCTGAGCAAGGTGATGAATTTGCTCATCGACATCATCAGGGGTAAACTGTTCGTCTCTAGTGTTCATGGTTCGTGTTTCCTCCTGACGGTTGTTCATAAATGCTACGCAAAAGGTTCAGAGATCGCGAGAGTACCATACGGATTGCTCCCTCACTCTTATTCAAGCGCTGGGCAATTTCGGTAGAGCGCAGTCCGTGAGCAAAACGCAAGTGCAATACCTCTTGTTGTAGTTGCGGAAGACGTGCTACATGCCTTCGTAAAAGCGCGTGTTCTTCGTTACGCAAAGCGACTTGGTCCGGTGCCAATGCCTCATTATCTATGGCCGTCTCCGTGACCTCTTCCCATGGTACAAGGGGGCGGTGAGGCGAACGACGATACTGGTCAACAAATTTATTATGCGCGACGCGCCGAAACCACGCGAGTTGTTGCCCTGCATCCATATCTGCTAACGCATCATGCTCTAACGCCGCAATAAAGACCTCTAACAGTACATCTTCTGCATCTTCTGATGTGTTGACATGCCGACGAATATAGGTCAAAATCGTTGCCTGATGCTGCCGATACAGTACCGCAATAGGCGAATCGTCAAGTTTGAGATGATTCTGAGAGTGCTGTCTTGGTAGATGCATTTCAATCCTCTACGATGGCAATTTTGAGATCTCACTCTGTGTATCGCAGAAGTAGTAAAAAACGTCACAAGGCCGTGCCTACGTCTCTGCAAACGAAAAAAGATAGGTATAAGACAGCTTCTTTCTGTCTTATACCTATCTTCTGTATGACTTGTACAGGACATTGTTATACAAAAATTGTACATCTGTTAGACTGGACAACGCAAAAGAAATATGTTATGCTCTCTAAGGCATCAAACAATGGAGAGCAATTAGTATAACTATGTTGAATATATATGTATCATTATGTTTCAAATAGCACAGGCACTCTATGCTCTGCTCTACAAAAGCTTGGTCTTGCTACGTACAGCAAACAGCTATCTCCAATGTACTCACAAAAGTGTTAGTACACTAAATCGCTTTGAGGCGCGTCATAACACAAGGCCATAACTTCGCCCTGCTTGCTGGAAACTGTAACCTTATTGTAGAGCAGCACATAGTCAGGGGTGTCATCGCGAGCAACCCTCAAATTCTACACAACACGTACATGGAGTATAAGTTATGTACGTTCTCTCTGCTCTTTTAGAAAAGCCGCGTGTGCGCCTCTCCTTTGTAATCCTCCGTCTTAGTTACATGTCGATACTCGCCTGTCTCCTCTGTGCTACGTACATGAGGATATAGCCTGTTTCCAGAATGGATGAAATTTCTATTCCAAAGGCACGCGTTTTGAGTCGTGTGCGTGAAAGCACGTTGCGAACGGGTCGCATCTCCTGGTCCCACACTCCTGCCTCTTGTGCATCTTGCAAACGTTCTCGGCAACGGGCAACGGCACTTTCCGTTACTCGTCCATTATTGAAGCTTGCCAGAAGCACTTCATAAGGACAGTAGTAGGGATGTGCCTCTAGCAATGGCATGAGGACACATATTTCACTGGTAGTGAATTGTTGTTCCATAAGCATCCGTGGATAGTCCTGGATGTAGGCGAGGTGCGAGAGGGTACCGAGTGTTGTGTTTAACGAGAGTATGTGTTCTGCGGGAAGTAAGCCCTGCAAAGAAAAGTGTAAGATTTCCTCATCGCTATCATGGGTATAACCGACGGGTGTCTTCACTTTACGAAGGGATACTTTTTGCATCGTGGTTGCTCCTTGTCTGGGTGGTCTTGCGTCTAATCAATGTAAGATCTTCGGGCAAAGGATCATCCTCTGTAGTATGTGTTGCGTGGTTGAGTCTGTTACTTATCCTCCTTTCGCTATGATGTGTATCCAAATTTTGGACGCATTACTCATGCAGCTTTTGGCAGAAGGCACGTTTATTTTGGATACAGGGCACTTGTTTGTGTCTTTGCACACACGATATATGAAAAGTGTGTACATAATGAATAGTACCTGATATAGCGACAAAAATCAATAGGTTAGAAGACAAACTTACTCATTATCTGAAAAAGGCAAAAAATAGCTACCTAACACAGAACAGGTGTTTTGTGCTAGATAGTTATTATAATTTGGCGAGTCTAGCTTTTGGTACGATGAACAAGAACCGTCAGCACACACATGAACGTAAAAAGTGCCGCCAGAATGCCATAGGCTATTCTGGCCGACGACGATTTTGTGGGTGAAGGCATGCTTTCTGGCTCAGGTTCTATATTTTGTATTGGGTCTTTCATAAGCAGATAAATGAGTGGGATGAGTAACACAAAGAATACGACCACAAGGCCATAAACGAATAGTACCTCCATGATAAAATCCTCCAACATGAAGCGATAAGAAGAAAAGTTGCGAACAACATCCTCTTTATTGTAAGACACGAAATGCATGTATGGGAAGACACATATTTGCAGATGAGAAGTTGATAATTGTCGAGATGGAGAATACATGATACAATCTTATACAACAAAGCTCTCATAGCGAAGGGGATACATCATGGAGACATCGGTGTCGGTCAGCAATCCCATCGTCATTCTTAATCCTACCGCTAATCGTGGCAACATGCACATGCATCGCACCCTCATTCGTAATCACCTCAATGGCGAGCAAAGTACCCAACAAACAGAGTACGTCGAGACGACACGCGCTGGCGAGGCACAGGAGCGAGCAATGCATGCCGCCCAAGAAGGCCGTCCAGTTATTATCGTTGGTGGTGATGGTTCGCTGCATGAAGCTGTCAATGGTATTCTCTCCTCTGGTCGCCGTGTTCCACTCGGTATTATCCCGGCTGGTTCAGGAAACGATTATGCCTGGAACACACTCAAACTTCCGCACAATCCCAGAGAAGCAATTGAGCGAGCCTTTCATGGACGTGTCATAGATTCGGATGCAGGTATCGTGAACGGAAAATACTTTGCTAATTCGTTTAGTGTGGGTTTAGATGCCGACATCGCGAAAACCGCGAGCTGGCTCAAGAAGTACCCATTAATGAGCGGTGAACGGCTCTATTATAGCTCGACAGTACGGCAATTGTTGTTTGGCTATCATAAATGCCCCTGGCTGACCTTTGAGCTTGATGCCGAGACTCCACAGGCACAGACAAATGACATTCAGAAACGGTATGTGTTGATGGCGGTAACGAATGGTCCAACCTACGGGGCCGGCTTTCGTATTAACCCGACCGCCGATCATACCGATGGTTTGCTCGATGTCTGTACCATTGACTACACTCCGCTCCTGCGTGCCCTGCGCTTGCTGCCCGTTGTAAAAAAAGGAGAACACTCTGACTTGCCCGAAGTAACCTTTTACCACGCGAAAACGGTGCGTATCGCAAGCCGCTTTCCCATGAATATTCAGATGGATGGCGAAACCGCAAGCTCAACAAGCTTCGATGCCAAGATTCTTCCTGGCGCACTATCGGTGCGTGTATAAGTTATTGCTCCTCCCATATCATTTCAAGGTGACGAAAACGTAAATATAGTATCCTAAATGGTGTGCTATCAAACTTACCCCTTCCGGCGCAATGGTTCGAGGCCCAGTTCGAGCAACTCGTCCAGAATGCCTATCCGTCACTCCCGTAAGCAACTAAGCGAAGAAACATAGCAGTCCTTGTACAACCAGGACTGCTATGTTTCTTCGCTTAAAAGAGAGTTCCTTGTAAGCTATGTCTTATCCTTCGCTATCTTCGCGATAAATGCCGATGGGCAGAGAGGTGCGAGTGTGCATTGTTCGCAGAGCGGCTTACGTGCATCACAGATGGTGCGACCATGAAAGATGAGCAGATGCGAAATATTAAGCCAATCCTGCTCCGGTATGATACGCATGAGGTCTTGCTCGACCTTTACCGCATCATCGTTTTTTGTCCAACCGAGGCGTCGTGAAAGGCGACCGACATGCGTATCGACCACAATGCCAACCTTGATAGCGAAGGCATAGCCAAGCACCACATTCGCCGTCTTACGTGCTACACCTGCGAGGCTCAAAAGTTCCGGCATAGTATGCGGAACTTCGCCGCCAAACTCTGTGATAATACGTTGCGCTGTGGCACGAATATTCTTTGCCTTATTGTGATAGAAGCCTGTTGAGCGAATATCCTGCTCTAACTCTTCCTGGCTCACAGTGGCGAAATCCTCGACACTCTTGTACTTTTGAAAGAGCTTTTCAGTTACGATGTTTACACGCACATCCGTACACTGGGCTGAAAGTTGTGTTGCTATCAGCAGTTCAAGCGGATTCGAGAAGTTCAACGAGCAGGTCGCCGCTGGATACTGTTGTCGCAATTCCGCGATAATCTCTTGTACTTGCTCTTTTGACCCAAGCTCTGGTCCTGTGTAGATGACTGCATCTTGTTCCATATGTTGTCCCTTTTTCTCTCTTGCTGCTAAACGTTATCATGCTCTATACTTCTCTGTCAACTGTAACAACCACTGCTATTCGTATAGCCAATACTTTATTTGCCATTGCTTGTTGCCTTTGAGAACAACAGCAGCCTTATACATCGCGTCTGGAATTGCTAGATCATGTAAGAACCATCCATCAGCTTTAGATACATCGCCTTCGATTGCCAGGATGCGTGCCGCTTCCTCTGGTGCCAGTGATACCTCGAATTGCGAAAGGGGAACCATTAACCCGTCGCCACACGCTTTCAAGTACGCCTCTTTTCGCGTCCAGCCAGCAAAAAAAGCCGCTAGTTGTTGCTCTGTTGGAAGAGCATGGAATACTCTTTGCTCTTGCACTGAAAAGAAGTGATCCACGATTGCATCGGCATCTGGAAGTGTATGCATGTACTCAATATCAACGCCAACCGCATGATGCTGGACAAAGGCATAGAGTGCCAGAGTATGTGAGTGGGAAACATTGAACTCTATGCCCTGTGTATGTCCTTGCAACACTAAAAATGGTTTTCCGTTTGTTGTATAAGCAAACTGTATACGTTCTGGTGCGCTATGTAGATAGCGGCCCAAAAGTACACGGAGTAGCGCACGACCAGCTATGAAATGTCGTCTGCCATCCTCAAAGCGAAACCGCTTGGCCCTGCTGTATTCGTCGCTTGAAAGTATTTTTTCAAGCTGTGTTTGCCGTGCAAGTGGTTGATCGAGCGTAGCACACCACACATGTACTTCATTGTTCGCTAGAAAAGGTTCCTGTGGCGGCACTTTCCATTGATTGTTCAAAGGCATCACTACTTCACATCAAGTTATGATAATTGGTTTGTGAGCATAAAAGTTCCGACCCTCAAAACACACGTACCTATCGTATGTTCAATATGCTCCCATATCAAGCAGCTCTTCACAGTGCCACTCCCGAAAGGCCGTTACCAAACACTGCATTTTCGGCCACCAATACTCCTTGCTCGACCCATCGTTGCAATCTTGAACAGGCATGAGAAGCCAAATTATGAGACCTATTTTGTAGTCGGTCAGCAGATCATCCCACGAGTAGTTGTGTACTCCATACTGCTGCAACGCTGTGTGATAGCGGTGCAGTATTTTTTCCTCGCGCTGTTCTTCGTGTCGCTGCTGCGAAGTCCAAAACGTGGCGCACAGATTGGCAAGATCGTATCCTCCAATATCAAAGTTAGGTGATTGCCAATCCAACAGATATGTTGTACCATCTCCTGGATGCTTTGGACAGAGAAAATTCGCGAAGTATGCATCGCCATGAATAAGTGTTAGATTTACCTGCTCACGAAACCGTGGCTCCAGGTATCTTTTCTAGTGCTGCGACAAGTGTACAAGGACTTGTTCATAGAGTTCGCGAAAATCATCAGGAAACCATGCTCCATGATGAGCGAGAAGCGTTTCCCACGCGCTTTTTCGACGACGCAGGTATTGCTCGAATCGCTCTGCATTCCGCGACCAATATCCAACATCGAATGTATGTGTCTCAAGCAAGGGGTGATTCCACCAGTAAGCGTGCAACCGTGCAAGGGTATCGACAACTGCTTCGATGTACTCAGTAAGAGGTATTCCCTCGACAATACTGATTTGTTGAGCGCGAGTGAGAGGGGGCTGATGTGTTTCTGAGAGGTCCTGTAAAAGCACATAAGAATTTCCACTTTGCTCGTCATATGCTGCTGCATAACAAGGAACGATAACCGAGGGATGATCTTGCAAAGAAGCGACCACATTGTAGAACTTTACCTCGTCCGCCCCCGCCTCAATACCCCATGCCGCTTGGATATTCTGCTTCAGTATCAAGCGTGTTGGGACTCCAGGAGCAGCATCAGCCGAATACTGTAGAAGCAGACGACTAAGATGAGAGTTAAATGCACCTGTCATTTCCTTCTCGACAGCACTCACTTTTCCAAGTTTTAGGACACCGGATTGGCGAAGGACAGCAGTAAGCCATTCTGATGTGTTGGAATCAGCAGCGGAAATATAGGTACTCATATCTACATCCTTTACAAAGAAAGCAAGTGCAACTGCCATGTGTTTTTTTACGCGTTTAAGATTGCGAACTGTTCGCTGTGTTCGCGCCCCTGTCCAGCCAGGATTTTACTGATAAATTCCTCCTTTTTCTTCGCGGAGGTTGAGATATGTAATGCCTCGACAATCTTTTTGAGATCTGCAATGGTTTTCTTCTTTAGCTCAGCCTCAGTATAAAGCGGAAGCGAGCCTGCTTCTATTGGCTGCTCTTCTACGATAGTCGTCGGCTTTTTTGCTTTGGCTATAGCTTTTTTCTTAGGTTCAGGCTGCACATCTTCTATGTCAGCAATACCTTGTTGTAGTTGTACGCAAGGTACATCTGGAAGACGCCGCAAAACTAAGGCGAGGGTGGAAAGCAGGTCTGCGAGTTCGTGTGTTTTCATCTGTTCAAGCTGGTCAACGGTCATACGTGTACTCATGGTCATTATCCTTCTTTACTAAGTATTTTGACGGGCCATATGTTTCTTTTGTGAGCGTACATGGTGGATGCGGCTGATAAACTCACCTGCGATATCTCTGAATTGTTGTTGTAGGGCAAGCGTGTGTCCTGTAGCGGGTGTAACTACGCTGATTGGCATATGGTCATCCGGTGCCCGTGCCACCTGCACGCTATCACTGATTGTATGTTTGAAGACATTGCCAGGGTAATCCTCGCGTACTCGCTCACAATACATCTCGTGGTGTTTGACGCCGGCCTTGATACGCGTAAGAACGATGCCGCCTAGCACTGGTCCAAGCACAGGTGAGTTGGGACTGGTTTGTGGAAACAATTTATTGACCGAACGCCGTAGCAATGCGATACCATACGTTGAGAGGAAGTCAGGCACAGTCGGCACAACATACGCATCACTTGCCCACAAGCTATTTTTTGTGACGGGATTAAAGTTTGGAGGGCAATCGCAGATAATGTAGTCGTACTCGTTACGCACCTCTTCGAGACAGCGTTGCAGAATGTTGTGTCCCATGAAATCTGAGAGCCGTAAATCGACATCGACGAGATCAGGGTTCGAGGGCAAAAGATCAAAGCCATCGACGCCAGGTATTACATTGGGAACAATCGCATTCCGAATGGGAAAATGGCTATCGCGTTGCTCGAAAATATCGTAGGTCGATCCTCTCACATTCTTCCACGTCATCCAGTACTCCTGATCCATCACGTAGAACGTCGCGCTCGCCTGTGGATCAAGATCGACCAGTAGCGTTCGTCGCCCATAATGTTTCGCGAGTGCTGCTGAGATTTCAACACTCAAGGTCGTTTTTCCAACGCCCCCTTTAAAATTGATTATTGTTACAATTTGAGCCATATACACCTACTACTTGACAGTATTACTTTATATTGAAATGAATGAAGCACTTTTGATAATAGGAAGATTATGAGAGATAAACTTCCCAGAGAATGTGGTTGTTTCCTTATAGGTTGTTCTATGGGAAGTGTATTGTGTTGTACTATCTGCAACTATAGACTTTTCCCGTAGCGTTCTTTTTGAGCGCGAAGAATAGCGCGGAGTGCATCGGCCTGACCATGATTCCACGATGCTGAGCGTACCTCTGACCCCACAACAGGAAGGGAACTTTGTTCACGTATCTGGGCGGCACGTTCACGTTGCAGTATCTCATGTACCAGTTGACGGTCACTGAGCCGCCACCCACGCAGTTTCGCTTGTTCAGCAAAGCGCATTACACGCGCGAAGCCTGCACGGTAATCTCGCTCCTCGGTCTCGTTTCGCATTGGCGTATCTTGCATCACAAAGCCTCGTTATCATACTGTATGTCAGTAAAAAAAATTGCGTATCCACTCCATACATTATGCCAAAAATGCGACAATGCGTCAAGCGAAAGCAGAGATTGAACCAGGGCTTCTCAAAAGTCTGGGGCAAGTAGCAACCAAGCGAGAGCCTCACGAGGAGAAGCTGAGAAGTGGCGAAGTTGACGTGCGACGTTAGAGACGTGATGGAAATCCATCAAGGACAACACGAC
>JAABUX010000149.1_pt1 | contig 122905 bp, 110 predicted proteins | sample 5561851 | NCBI WGS metagenome assembly JAABUX01 (sample SAMN10711883, study PRJNA513361) | rock metagenome | isolation source: Antarctica rocks | place: Antarctica: Victoria Land, Richard Nunatak red sandstone | collected 2016-01-03
TCGCCGCGGAGGCGAAGCTCGGTGGACGGGATCCGGGGAGGCACGACGATCCCGCACGCGCGGACAACCCCAAGCCCGAGGCGCAGCTGCTGGCGGATCGTGAGCGGCGGCGGCTCGAACGTGTCGATCACCCGCAGCGCGCCGTCGAGATCGTCGACCTCGATCATTCCGGCGACGTACGCCCGGCCGATCCCGAGCTCACCCGGCGCGCGGAGCACGTGCGCGAGCGCCCGGGGGGTCTTGAACCGCAATGTCGGGCTGTCTGGCTCGGTCGCGGGCAGGTCGGTCCCGTCCCAAAAGCGGAGCGCGAACGGGCGGCTAGGAAGCGCCCGCTCGATTTCATTGCGCAGCGGCGAGGTCCGGGCGAACGGCACCCGCGCCAGTAAAGCAAGCCCGCGTAGCTCGCTACGCTGCCCGCGCGGCGAGCGGCTTGCGCTCGCGGCGGGCCGGGTCGGTCCGCACGACATCCTCCGCGAGGCGCCAGATGGCTCTTATTCGCAGACCTACCTTGCCGGCGATGCAGGTCTCCGCGCGGCCGCAGGTTGCGTCCCTTTGCCGCTGTAAATTCGCTCGCGGTCTAGGTTCCCGACTGTGAGTCTAGGCGGCTCTGACCTCCTCGTCGATAGTGTCGGGGTCGGATTGCTCGTACTTGATTCGGTAGAGGTGTTGGCGGTCGACGTCGGTGAACGTGGCGCCGTTGCTGGCGTGGCTGAAGAACAGGTCGAGCACCGCCCAGACGAGCGAGAGGCAGCTGGTCTCGCCAGGGAAGCGGCCCATCACCTTGGTGCGCCGGCGCACCTCCCCGAGCGAGCGTTCGAGGAGGTTCGTCGACCGCCAGCGTTCGCGGTGCCGCAGGGGGTATCGCAGGTGCACGATCAACGCGTCGAGGTCGTCAGCGAGGCAGCGAGCAGCCGCCTGGTAGCCGGCATGCTCAAGCTCTGAGATCAGGACCTGGAGGCGGAGCTTGCCGTCCTTGACGGAGGTCGCGTCGGTGAGCGCGCTCCAGTAGTTGAAGCGGATCCGATCGTGCTCTGACGTGGGGAGCTTGGCCTGGAGGTTTCGGAGCCGGTGAACGGCGCAGTGCTGGCGATCGGCCCGCGGCCAGATCTCCTCGATCGCTGAGGGCAGCCCGGCCGCGCCGTCGGCGATGAGCAGCCGTGGCGCCGGGAGGCCGCGGCTGGTGAGATCACGACCGAGCTCGAGCCAGTCCTCCTTGGTCTCGCGCATTTCCAACCGCACGGAAACCAGTGCTCTGGCGCCGGTTTCGGTGATTCCCCAGGCGCAGATCACGCCCTCCTTCGGGCCGCTCGGGCGGACCGGGAGATAGATCGCGTCGAGGAACAGAACGACCAGGTTGACGTCGTAGAGCGAGCGGCGACAGACGCCTCAAACCGCTCATGCAGCTCAGAGCAGATCCTGGCGACCGTCGAACGCGAGGTCTTCCCGAGCCCGGCCTCCTCACACAGCGACTCGATGTCGCGCATCGACAGGCCGCGCACGAACCCGCCGATCACCAGCGCCTTGAGCGGGTCCGTTCTCAGCAGCCGCTTGCAGTGCCACTTCGAGACGAACGGCATCACCGCCTCGCGAGCCTGCGGGATCTCGCAAGTGCCGGGGACGGAACCCGTTGCGCTTGCCGGGCGTGGCCTCGGGCCGACGCTCATAGCGGGCACGCCCCAGCCAACTGTCGAACTCTTCCTCGACAGCCCGCTGGATGATCAACCTCGCCCCCAACCGGGCGAGCTCAGACAGCATCTTCTGCGGATCATCGACCCATGCCCCTGGACAGCAGCTTGTCGATGCTCGCTTGTATCTCCGTCGATGGCGGTACGGTGCGTCTCACGGCGTAGGCCTCCTTCAGTGTCTGACAGGACTCGAGGGAACCTACGCCGTCGCTCTGACAGCACCCGACGCTCATTTACAGCAGTCCTGAGACGCAACCACGCGCCTGCCAGACGCCTCCTTTAGCGTGAAGGGGCGCGTCAGCGCCGGTGGTCTCGGACTCCGCTGTCTGGCCCGATCTCGCAAGTCGGCCGTGCAGGTCGGCACGATTGCTCATAGGTCAAGCTGCGTTTGCCTCGGCTCGCACGAGCGGTTTGGCGACATCTGGGTGGGCACCCGGCGCGGCGTTGAGCGTTCAGTTGAGGAAGCGCGTGTACGAGATGGCCGCACCGTCCGCGAGCGCGTGCACAGCGAATCCGGGGGGATGCGCGGCGAGCTCGATCTGCGGAGCCGTCAGGTTCAGTCTCGCCTGGACGCAGGTGCTTGGCGCCGTGAGTGCCTGACAGCCGCCGAGCTCGCCGTGGATCGCCTGGTGCACATGACCTGCGACGAGTCGGCGGACCTGCGGGTGGCGGCGGACCAACTCTCCGAGTGCCGCCCGGTCCGCCGCCGGCAGGCCGATCTCGTCCCAGGCGTGAACGCCGGTCGAGATCGGCGGGTGGTGCATCGCCACCAGCGTCGGGCGCTCCGGCGCGGCGGTCAGCTCGGCCTCGAGCCAGCTGAGCCGCGTGCCGTCGAGGCGTCCGGCTGTCTCGCCGGGGACGGTCGTGTCCAGGGCAACCACCCGGAGCGCGCCGAAGTCGGCGGTGTAGTGGGCCGGCGTCCCGTCCGCCCCGGGGAGCGGGAAGTGCTCACGCAGGCGCCCGCGGTCGTCGTGGTTACCGGGGAGCACGCGCACCGGGACCTCGAGCTGCCCGAGCAGCCCGGCCACGAGCTCAGTCTCCGAAGGCGTGCCGGTGTTGGTCAGGTCACCGGTGACCAGCACGGCGTCGGGCCGGTCCGCCATCCCCCGGATCTCGTCGAGCGTCGCGGTCAGGGCCTGGGTGGGATCGGCGCCAGGCCAGGCGCCGCCGATGTGCGAATCGCTGATCTGGACGACCACCGCGTCGGGCAACCGATCGCTCCCTATCAGGCGGGGAAGCGGTGCGCGGCCCGCCAGCCGAGCAGATCCTCGGTCGGCCGGGTGTCGAGCAGCACCTCCCGGCCGGGGGCCGCCGCGTGCAAGATGGCAAACCGATACACCGCGTTGATCGCCCGCTCGAGCAGGCCGTTCAGATCGGGTTGCGCGATGAACGTGTCCGCCATCCACCTAGCGTCGGGCTGCCGGCTCGCCTCAACCGTCTGATACGCGCCGATCCGCACGGCCGCCGCCGAGATCGGGTGGCTGTGCGCGCACCAGTACGCGAGCGCCTCGCAGAAGCACTTCGTCACGCCGTACAGGTCGACTGGCGCGACCGGACCCTCCGGCGAGACCGGGCGCCGGTCGCTGCCCAGCACCGCGTGCACAGAGGAGGCGAGGATCACGCGCCGGCAGCCCGCGGTCAGCGCCGCGCTGACAACGTGGTAGGAGGCCTGGATGTTGGCCGACAGCAACCGCTCCCACGGGGCGTTCGGGTCCGCGTCCGCGGCGAGGTGGACGACCACGTCGACCGCGTCGAACAGGTCGGCGGGCGGTGGCTGAGCGAGATCAAGCGGCTCCGTGATGCCGCATGACTCGAGCTGCTCGACGCCGTCGCCCGGCAGATCGATCAACGTGAGCGGGTAGCCGCTCGCGGCCAAGGCTCCACGAGCGCACGCCCGATCTGCCCGCACGCTCCGGTCACCGCGACGCTCGGTCTCATCCGGGTCACCGCGCCGGACTGTAACCGAAGACCTACCGAGGCGGCTCACCTGTAACACGCCATGCTCACGCGCGGGCAGCGCACTGCTCGCTCGCCACAAGCACGCGCCGCTGGCCAGCGCACGGACGAAGGCTCCTTGTAGTCCGGCATCTCAGGCTGCGTATCTCGGACGCTCGGAGGCTCGGCGGCGCGCGATCGCAACCGCCCGGTCTCGCGCGTCAGTCCCGCTGTTGCAGCGCGATCGCTTTCATCGTCATGCCCGCGTTCGGCGGACGAGAGGTTCGGCGACGGAGCGGTCGTCGCCCGTTCCAGCAGAAGGCGCGACGGCGTGGCGATCGCTTCCGTCCCGGGGCGCCTCAGGCCGTGCGACGCCCGAAGCGTTGGCGAGAACGCACGACTCCCCCGCTGAGCCTCGAGCGCTGGGCGCGCCGGCCGTCGTGTAGAGCCAACAGCCACCGGACCCCTAGTACCAGGTTTCAGCAGGTACTGCGATTGGCCGGGGCTACTCGGATTTGCTGCAGTGCTCGCCCTACGGCGACACGCTTGACTCGCCGATGAGAAATGAGGCCCAAGCATGAGGCCCAATTCGGTATTAAGCTAGTCGGGACATTAGAAAAGGTGGCGATTTCCAGGCACTTCTTTAGTGGAGCCAGCCGGGATCGAACCAGCGACCTCCTGCTTGCAAAGGCTTCCGTTAGCAAGTGCTCCGCGCCGGGAGCCCCCGACGCGGGCGTTGATCAGCACCAAGCTCGCCCCGGCGGTCGACCGGGGGCTGGCATCTGCGATGTGTTTTTCCTTTGCTCCTTGTTTGGTACCCACGGGCGGTACCCAAAAACGTTGAAGCTCCGAAACTCAGTACCCCCAGCCGGACTCGAACCGGCGATCTCCTGCGTGAAAGGCAGGCGTCCTAACCGCTAGACCATGGGGGCTCGAGAGACGTAATTGTAGGTGGCCGATTAGTACCACCGATGCCGCCGGTGGGGATCGAACCCACGACCTTCGGATTAAAAGTCCGCTGCTCTGCCAGTTGAGCTACGGCGGCCGGCACCCATGATCGCGTAACACACCCTGAAACGCACTGGTCAGCGCCCTAAACGAACGCCGTCGCCTCGATCTCGACCAGCATCCGCGGATCGATCAGCGCGCTCACCTCGACTATCGTCATCACAGGGCGCGTCCCGGAGAAGGCCTCAGAGTGCGCCCGACCGACCTCGTCCCCGCGTGAGATGTCTGTCACGTAGATCCGCGTCCCAACGACATCTCCGAGGCAGGCACCCACCCTTCCGAGCTCGTACTGGATTTTGCGCAGGATCTCGACGGTCTGCTCGTAAGGCGTGAGACCGGCGACCGCGCCGTCGACGTCGACCGACGTCGTTCCGCCGACGAGCAGGAGCCGGCCGGCCCGGACCACGCGGCTGAAGTCAAAACGCTCCTCCGACGGCGACGGAGGATCCCCGCCAAGGCGTTCGATTCCGCCCGGCGCCGACAGGTCAGTCCTGCCCGGCGGCGAGGGCTCGGTCCCAACTGGCCGCGGCAAGCCTGCGCTGCCAGCGCCCCCCGGATCGGCGTCCGAGCTCAATGGCGGAAGTGACGGCGGCCGGTGAACACCATCGAGATTCCCGCGTTCTGGACCACCTCCACGACCTCGGGGTCGCGGATCGATCCACCTGGCTGGATGATCGCCGTGATGCCCGCGTCGATCGCGACCTGCGGCCCGTCGGCGAACGGGAAGTACGCGTCGGAGGCCATGACCGCTCCCTCGGGCCGTGAGCGAGCCTTCTCGACCGCCAGCGCGACTGAGTCCACGCGGCTCATCTGGCCCGCCCCGATGCCGACGGTTGCCAGTCCACGCGAGAGCACGATCGCGTTCGAGCGGACGTGCTTGCACACCTTCCAGGCAAACAGCAGCTCGTGCCACTGTGCCTCGGTCGGCTGCGCCTCGGTCACGACCTCCATCTCGTCGCGCTGCGCGCGGTGGATGTCGCGATCCTGAACCAGCATCCCGCCGAGCACCGGGCGCAGGTGCGGCTGGTCCAGGCTGGCGGCGCGGGGCTCGCTCAGATTGGTGGCGTGAGAATCGCTCAGGTCCGCGGCACCGCCCTCGCGATCGTCGAGGATCCGCACGTTGGGCTTGCTCGCCAGCAACTCGAGTGCACCGTGGTCATATCCCGGCGCGAACAACACATCAATGCGCTGACCGGTCAGCGCCTGCGCCAGCGGGCGGTCCACTCGCCCGCTCAGGCAGACCACCCCCCCGAAGGCCGACTGCGGATCACATGCCAGCGCGCGCTCGTAGGCCTCCAGCACGCTCGCACCGAGCGCGACCCCGCATGGATTGTTGTGCTTGACGATCACGCAGGCGGGCCCCTCGAGCTCATCCATCAACTGACGGGCCGCATCGAGATCAAGCAGATTGTTGAACGAAAGCTGCTTGCCCCCGAGCTGATCAACCATCGATAGCACGTGCGTCCGAGCCCCTACCTCTGCGTAGTACGCGGCCCGCTGGTGGGGGTTCTCACCATAGGGCAGCTCCAATACTCGCTCGTACGCGCGCACGATCAGGGGCGGGCAGTCCTCGTGCTTGTCCTGCAACCAGCGGGAAACCGCGCTGTCATAGCGCGCGGTGTACGCGAACGCCGCGGCGGCGAGGCTCTCCCGCGTGGTTGGCGACAGCCGGCGCTCGGTGCTCCGCAGCTCCTCTAGCACCGCGTCGTAGCTCTCAGGACTAACAACAGGCGCCACGAAGGTCGAGTTCTTCGCCGCCGCGCGGATCATCGCCGGGCCGCCGATGTCGATGTTCTCGATCGCCTCGGCATCCGTGACACTGTGCTTGGCCGCCGTGCGCTCGAACGGATAGAGGTTCACGCAGACGAGATCGATCAGCTCGACCGCGTGCTCCTGCGCAGCCTGCATGTGGGACGGGTCGTCGCGCACGGCGAGCAGACCGGCGTAGAGCTTTGGATGAAGCGTCTTGACCCGTCCGTCCATGATCTCCGGAAAGCCGGTCAGCTCGGAGACCGGACGCACGGGCAGACCCGCCTCCGAGAGCGCGCCGGCGGTGCCCCCGGTCGAGACGATCTCGATCCCCAGCGCGTCGAGGCCGCGTGCGAAATCGACGATGCCGGTCTTGTCGGAGACCGACAGCAGTGCGCGAGCCACTTGGACCTCGCTGGCGGCAACCGGGCGCAACGCGGTTTGCTGTTCGGTCCTCATCGTGCTCCCGACTTTACCGCCGCGCGCCGACGCGCTACCGGCGCACGAGGACGTGCCCGGGCGCACGACAATGCGCCGCGGGTTGGATGGGTCCACTCGCACGGCTCCGGCGGCGATCAGCGCTACGGCCTCTGGTAGCAGCTCGTGCTCGATCGCCCGCAGTGCAACGAGCACGTCCGCGGGCTCGCGGGCATCGGGGAGCTCGACCGCGCGTTGCAGGATCACGGGGCCCGTGTCGACCCCCTCGTCAACGAAGTGCACGGTGACGCCGAAGACCTTGACCCCGTACGCGAGCGCCTGCGCGACGGCATCGAGCCCTGGGAATGCGGGCAGCAGCGCCGGATGGACGTTTATCACCCGTCCCGGGAAGCGAGCCAGGAACGATGCGCTCAGGAGCTGCATGTAGCCGGCGAGTACGATCAGCTCAGCGCCGCGCTCGCTGCACCACTCTGCGAGCGCGCAGTCGCGAGCCTCGCGGTCGGCATGCACGTGTTGCGCAAAGCAGGCGTGCGCAACGCCGGCTGCCCGCGCCCGCTCCAGCGCCTGCGCGCCGGGCTTGTCAGAGGCCACCGCGACCACCGAGGTCCCTTCCATACGGTGAATGCTGTCGAGCAGCGCCTGCAGGTTCGTTCCCGTCCCGGACGCGAGGACGGCGACCTTCACGGCGCCCGGAGCTTTGGAAAGCGCCCGCCGGTGGAGCACAGTCTCCCGGCCACGAGCAGCTCGTCAACCGCCACCAGCACGTCGGCAGAGCGCAGATGGGCAAATGCCCCGTAAGCGGGCAGCCGGTCGTAGGCGTGCTCGGCGATCAGCTTCGAGCCCCCGCCCCGCAGGATCTCGACCGCCCGAGTACGTCCGACCGACGGGGTAGCAGAAACCACAACCTCGAGGATCGCCGTGTCGAGCTCCGGAGCCGCCTGGCCCTGCGCACCCTGGAGGAGTGGCCCCGCAGGGCCGCGTCGCGGATTACGCTCGGCTGCCCCGCGTGACACCGACACCGGCGCTCCCCGGCGCGGGTGGCTCTCGGCTACTCCGCGAGGGACCGGCACGCCTCCGCACACATCGCAACAGGGCACCGTCGGCCCCGGGCGCGACCGATCTCCAAAGTGCCTCAGCAGCGCCACCCGGCGGCACTGGGAGCGCTCCACGTACTCCCACACCGCCCGGTACTGGCTCCAACGCACCTGCTCGGCCTCACGCGCGGAGGCCCGGCAGAGGGCCAGTGCGCGCCGGTCCCAGTTACCGATGACCCGGCCAGTGACGCGGCCGGGCGGCGCGGGCTGTGGCGAAATCAGACCGGCCCGGGCGAGGTGACCGATGATGGCGCGCACAGCGTCTTCCTGACCACTCTCTGCCAGCTCGGACAGCGCGAGGTCGAAGCGACCCCCCACCGGCTCCGCCGGGCGCGCCCCCGCCACCGGCTCCGGCGCCACCGGCGCCGGCGCCACCCCTGCCCGCAAGGCCCGCCGCAGTCGCGCCGATACGCGCTGCAGCGCGTCGTCATCCACGCGTGCGCGCTGGATGAAGAACACGTGCAGGCCCTTGTCCCGCTGCTCGGCGAACAGCAAGCAGCGCGCCGGCTGCCCGTCGCGCCCCCCCCGTCCGGCCTCCTGGTAATAGGCCTCCAGCGAGCCTGGCACCGAGGCGTGGCACACGGTGCGCACATCTGCCTTGTCGATCCCCATCCCGAAGGCGTTCGTGGCGACGATCACGCGAACCTCGCCGGACATGAAGCGCTGCTGAGCGCTGGCGCGCGAACCCCTGTCGAGCCCGGCATGGTAGATCAGCACCTCCTCGCCAAGCGACGCAGCGAGCGCGGCGGCGAGCTGCTCACTGGCGCTGCGGGTGCCGGCGTAGACGATCGCCGGGAGCGCGCCGGCCTGCGCCAGCGCCGCTGCGATCCGCCGCTGCTTGTCGACCGCCGTCGGGCACGGCACTACCGCGAAGCTGAGATTCGGGCGGTCAAAGCCCGTGGTCACGCGCACCGGGTCCCGGAGCGATAAGCGTCGTTCGATGTCCTCTGCAACGCGAGGAGTCGCGGTAGCGGTCAGTGCAATCGTCGCCCGCGCATGCACGCCGCGGGCCGCACCGGCGAGCGAGAAGTAGTCAGGGCGGAAGTCGTGACCCCACTGCGAGACGCAGTGGGCCTCGTCGACGACGAACAGTCCCACGCGGGCGGGCGCCATGGCACGCGCGAAGCCGGGAGACGAAAAGCGCTCCGGGGCGACGTACAGGAGCTTCACTTCCCCCCGGAGCGCGCTCGCGATCGCCTGCTCGTTGGCGGCGGAGCCGCGCTGGGCGTTGACGAGCTCGACCTTGCCCGGCGCGATCCTGCTCAGCGCCTGCACCTGATCGGCCATCAGCGACACCAACGGCGAGACCACCAGCGTCAGGTCGTCTCGCATCAGCGCCGGCAACTGGTAGCAGAGTGACTTGCCCGAACCGGTCGGCATCACCACCAGGGCGTCGCGGTCGCTGCAAGCGGCCTCGACAGCTTCTGCCTGACCGGGCCGGAACCGCTCGAAGCCGAAGATCTGGCGCAGCGCCGTGCGGGAGTCCGTTACGGGTGGCGCCACGAGGAGATCCACGGTCGCCTCGACGATAGCGGTGGGAGCGGCGGCAACTTTCTGATCGCGTCAAACCGCGAGTACAAGCGGCGAGGCTGGCCTGGCCTGGCCTGCTTGACGCGTGGTCTAAAGCAGGCGAGATGGGTGCCCGCGTCTCGACGATGATCAGCGGGCGCCAGCTCTCGCATCGTGCCGCTAGGCGACTTGCCAAGCCAGCATCGACTCGGTCGATCGGCGAGCAGCGCTGCGACCACCGACCTTCCCAATCGATCGCAGCAGAGCCGGTCACGGCAGCCCCGTAACGCTGGATTGGCATTTAGGGGCCGATACCAGCTCGTCGCACAGGTGCGCTCGGTCCGCCGGCGTGAACACAGCACCATACTCGCACGGAGCGGTCAGCCGGCCGTTAAGCGTTAAGCCGATCTCATACCACAGCAATCGATATGGCCTCGTGACTGGCGAAACCGAGCTCCGCGGCGAGCGTGTCGTATTGGTGCCGGTGCTCGCCGAGCACGTGCCGGAGCTGCGGCGAATTCGTCAGACGCCCGAGGTACGACGCCGCTGGGGCGAGGAGGTCCTCGCCCCGCAATGGCCCTTCGACGACCCGTCCGTGACACCCTTCGCCGTCCTGCTTGACGAAGCGGTGCGCGGATTGGTCCAGTACTACGAAGAGGAGCACCCCATGTACAGGCACGCGTCGATAGACATCTTCCTCGACCCCGCCGTGCACGGTCAGGGTGTCGGCCGAGACGCTGTTCGCGTCCTGGCGCGCCACCTCGTAAAGGACCGCGGCCATCACCGCCTCACGATCGATCCCGCGGCGGACAACGCGCCCGCGATCCGGTGCTACACAGCGGTCGGCTTCCGTCCCGTCGGTGTGCTGCGCCGCTACGAGCGTGACACCGACGGCGCCGGGTGGCACGACGGGCTGCTCATGGACCTGCTCGCCGAGGAACTGGACCACGGAGCTCGCGCGCAGCGGCCAACCGCCCCCCGAGCGTCGAGTAAACGGTGAACCTTCGTGTACCGCTCGACGAGGCTGGTCGGGAAGGCGCCTGTGAGGACGCTTGAACGACCAGCCTCCAAAGTGGGCGCCCGCAACTGGCCCCCACATCCGCGACCGACGCAACCCCAACCCCCCGCGCGACCAACCGGCCGCCTCCCTACACAGCCGTGAGCGGCAGCTCCGCGCCCTCCAGCGCATCCTTCCCCTCGGCCTCCTCGGTCCCCGCTAGCGGATACTCGCCGCTGAAGCAGGCGTCGCAATGGGTCGCGCGCGTGCTGCCGACGGCCGCGTAGACGCCGGCCAGCGACAAGTAGTGCAGCGAGTCGGCGCCGAGCTCCGCGGCGACCTCCTCAACGGTGCGCCCGTGGGCGATCATCTCCTCCCGCGTGGACATGTCGATGCCGTAGTGGCAGGGATGCTTGATCGGGGGCGCTGAGATCCGCAGGTGCACCTCGGCGGCGCCGGCGTCGCGCAGCATCTTGACGATCTGGCGGGTGGTGTTCCCGCGCACGATCGAATCGTCCACGACCACCAAGCGCTTGCCCGCGACCACCTCCGGGAGCGGGTTGAACTTCATCCGCAGGCCCTGGCGGCGCAGCTCCTGGCCGGGCTGGATGAAGGTCCGCGCGACGTAGCGATTCTTGATGAAGCCGTCGTCCTGGGGTAGGCCCGCGGCGCGCGCCACGCCCCGCGCGGCGGCGTTGCCCGAGTCCGGGACCGCGATCACGAGGTCGGCGGCCACAGGAGCCTCGTGCCACAACAGCTCGCCCATCTTCCCGCGTGCGACCTGGAGCACATTGCCCCCCATCCGCGAGTCAGGCCGCGCGAAGTAGATGTACTCGAAGACGCAGAACGCTCGCCGCTGCGAGCCGTCGACCAGGCGCGAGCTGATGCCCTGCTCGGAGAGCGTGACCACCTCCCCAGGTGCCACCTCGCGCAGCAAGCGTGCCCCGATCAGATCGAACGCGCACGACTCGCTCGCGACGCAGTAGGCATCCCCGCCACAACCGCCGCGACCACCACGACCGCCGCGCCCGCCGCCGTTCTCGATCACGCCCAGCGCCAGCGGGCGCAGCCCGTGCGGGTCGCGGAACGCGACGACCGCGTGCTCGGTCATCACGACCGTCGAGAAGGCCCCCTTCAGCCGCGGCAGCACCTCGGCGACGGCGTCCTCGATCCGCTCGCCCGCATGGGTCGCGAGCAGTGCCGCGATGATCTCCGAGTCCGAGGTCGAGCGAAACGGGACATCGCGCCCGCGCAGCTCGGCGTGGAGCTCGACCGCGTTGATCAGGTTGCCGTTGTGGCCCAGCGCCAATGTCCGGTGGTCGTCACGGACGATCGGTTGCGCGTTCTCCCATTCCGAAGCGCCGGTCGTTGAGTAGCGCACGTGCCCGATCGCGAGGTCGCCCAGCAGCGAGCGCAGCGTGTGCTCGTCGAACACCTGCGCGACGAGCCCCTGGTCGCGGATCGCCATGATGTTCCCGCCGCGCGCGGCCGTCGCGATCCCCGCGGACTCCTGCCCGCGGTGCTGCAATGCGAACAGCGCGAAGTACGCGAGCCGAGCCACGTCGTGCCCGGGCGCATAGATCCCGAACACGCCGCACTCGTCGCGAGGTCCATCGCGATAGTCATGATCGTTCGCCGATGCCATGGTGGCGACTTCTCCCCGAGCCTACAGCAGCTCCGCGAGCCCACGCTCGCGAGCCTCCGCCAGCGTGGAGACCGCAAGCTTCAGGCGCCCCTCGATCTCGAGCTCAGAGCCACCGGCACGCCCGATGATCGCGACCCCGGGCCCGGTCAGCCCCCCAAGCTCCGCCAGCGCCCGTTCCCGACCAGAGACGATGAACGCCCGCCCGGGCGCTTCGCCGAACAGCTCCATCCCATCGATCGGCGCGATCCGCGCGCCGATCGCACCCGCCACGCAGCACTCGGCCACGGCTACCGCGATCCCGCCCTCGGCGACGTCATGTGCATTATTGAGCGCCCCGGAGCGCACACCGTCCCGAACCGCTTGCTGCGCGTCACGGACCCCCTCAATTTGCATCGGCGGGAGCTCCCCGACGGGCGCCTGACCCCACAGCTTGGACAGCTCGGAAGCCACCAGCGACGGCGCGAAGCGTCCCACGAGCGCGATCGCATCACCCTCGCGCGCGAAGCCCAGCCGCCCCGCTCGCCGGGCATCGGGCAGCTCTCCGACCATCCCGATCACCGGCGTCGGGAAGATCGGCCCGCCAGGCGCCTCGTTGTAGAGCGAGACGTTACCCCCCACCACGGGGATGCCGAGCGCCTCGCACGCGTGCGCGATGCCCTTCACCGCCTCCACGAGCTGCCAGGCGACGTGGGGCTTCTCGGGGTTGCCGAAGTTCAGGCAGTTCGTCAGCCCCAGCGGCTGCGCCCCGGCGCACGCGAGGTTGGCGGCGCACTCGCAGACCGCTTCGATGCCGCCGGCCCGCGGGCCGGCGGCCACCCGACGACCGTTGCCGTCGATCGAGATCGCGATCGCGCCGCCCCCGGGCAGCGCCAGCACCGCGGCGTCGCCGTCGCCGGGCCGGCGGATCGTCCGCGATTGCACGATGCAGTCATAGCGCTCGAAGACCGGGCGGCGGGAGGCGATGTTCGCACAGCCCAGCAGCGCGAGCAGGATCTCCTCCCATGATGCGTGATCTGCCAGCATGCGCGGCGGCGGCGCGTAGAGCGGGGCGACCGGCGGCGCGGACTGCAGGTCATAGAGGGGGCACTCGTCGACCAGGATCTCCACCGGCAGATCGGCAGCCACGCGGCCCGCATGGAGCACGCGCAGGCGCCGCTCACTCGAAACCGAGCCGATCGGCGCCGCGAGCGTCTCCCAGCGCTCGCAGACCTCGGTCACCTCCTCGACGCGCTCGGGCGCCACCACGCACAGCATCCGCTCCTGGGACTCGGAGATCATGATCTCCGCCGCCGACACCCCGGTGTCGCGCAGCGGCACCTTGTCGAGGTCGAGCTCGAGCCCGACGCCGCCGTTGCTCGCCATCTCGGCGGCCGACGAGGTCAGGCCGGCGGCGCCCAGGTCCTGCAGGCTCTCCAGCAGCCCACGGTCCAGAAGCTCCAGGCAGCACTCCATCAGCTTCTTCTCGGCGAACGGATCGCCGATCTGAACCGAAGGTCGCTTGGAATGGTCGCCGTCGCCGAGCTCGGCGCTCGCCAGCACCGAGGCGCCACCGATCCCGTCGCGCCCGGTGAGCGCGCCGAGTAGCACGAGGACGTTCCCCGGTCCGGCCGCCGCGCTGCGGATCAGGCGCTCACGCGGCGCGAGCCCCAGGCACATCACGTTGATCAGGCAGTTCTGCTCATAGCTGTGCTCGAAGTAGACCTCACCCCCGACCGTCGGCACCCCGATCGAGTTTCCATAGTGACCGATGCCTCCCACCGCGTGCTCGAGCAGGTAGCGGGATCGCTCCGAGGTGGAGGGCTCGCCGAAGCGCAGCGAGTCGAGCACCGCGATCGGCCGCGCGCCGACCGCGAACACGTCGCGGAGGATCCCCCCGACGCCGGTGGCGGCGCCCTGGAACGGCTCGACAGCACTCGGGTGGTTGTGGGACTCGACCTTGAACGCCAGCGCCAGTCCGTCCCCGAGGTCGACTGCACCCGCATTCTCGCCCGGCCCGAGCAGCACGCCGGGCCCTTCGGTGGGCAGCATCCGCAACAGCTTGCGCGAGTGCTTGTACGCGCAGTGCTCAGACCACATCACCGACAGCATCGCCAGCTCAACATCGCCCGGCTCGCGCTGCAGCCGGGCGAGGATCAACTCGTACTCGGCGTCGGTTAGCCCGAGCGCCCGCCACCGGCCGGAGGTGCCGGACCGGCTAGACGGCAACGCGGCCTTCGGCCTGCGCGCACATCGACTCGAAGATGCCCAAGCCGTCGGTGGAGCCGGTCAGCGGATCGACCGCGTGCTCGGGGTGGGGCATCAAGCCGAATACGTTGCCTGCATCGTTGCAGACGCCCGCGATGTCGTCGCTCGAGCCATTGGGGTTCTGTCCCGGCGCGTAGCGCAGCAGCACCTGACCCGAGCCTTGCAGCCGGCGTAGCTGGTCCGCCGGAGCGTAGAAGCGCCCGCTGGCGTGCTTGACGGGGATCGAAAGCCGCTCCCCCGGCTCATACGCGTCAGTGAACAGCGTGTCGGCGCGCGCCACCACCAGCTCGGCCTGGCGGGAGACGAAGCGCAGCGAGACGTTCGGCAGCAGCGCCCCGGGGAGCAGCCCCGCTTCGCAGAGCACCTGAAAGCCGTTGCAGATCCCGAGCACGAGGCCACCCGCGAGGGCGAAGGCGGCCACCTCCTCCATGATCGGCGCAAAGCGCGCGATCGCCCCCGCCCGCAAGTAATCGCCGTAGGTAAACCCCCCGGGGACGATCACCGCGTCGGCGCCCCGGAGGTCGCGCTCGGCGTGCCAGAGCATGACCGCCTCGCCGGCGCGTGCTGCCGCTGCCAGCGCGTCGGCGTCGTCGCAAGAGCCCGGGAAACGGACCACCCCGAACTTCAACGATCGAACTCCGTGCTCGGGGCCTCCGTGATCCCGCCCGGCTCCACTCCGGCCGGCGCGATTCCGCCCTCCGCGATCCCGCCCCCGGCGGGCCGGTCCGGCACGATCTCGTAGTCCTCGATCAGCGGGTTGGCCAGCAGGCGCTCGCAAATCTCCGCCAGCGCCGCGGGGTCCTCCAGCTCGAGCTCGATCAGCCGCCCCACGCGGACGTTGCGCACGCCCTCAAAGCCGAGCGCCGGGAGCGCGCGCTGCACGGCCTGACCCTGGGGATCGAGGATGCCCGCCTTCGGCCTGACCAGGACGCGCGCCCGCATGGCGCGCGTCAAGCCCCGGTCCGCTGAAGCCAGTGCGTAAAGCGCTCGCCGGCGATCAGCTCGTAGGCCTCGATGTACTTCTCGCGCGTGCGCGCGACCACCTCCCCGGGAATCGCAGGCGCCGGCGGCGTACGGTCCCAGCCTGTCGAGGAGGCCCAGTCGCGAACGAACTGCTTGTCGAAGCTCGGCTGCGCGGCACCCACTTGGTACTGGTCCACGGGCCAGAAGCGCGAGGAGTCAGGGGTGCAGACCTCGTCTGCGAGCGTCAGCGTCCCGTCATCGTCGAGGCCGAGCTCGAACTTCGTGTCGGCGAGGATGATTCCCCGCGCGAGCGCGTGCTCGGCGGCGTGCTCGTAGACGGCGATCGAGACCTCGCGCAGGCGCTGTGCGAGCGCCCTGTCACCGACGAGCTCCACCGCGCCCTCGAAGTCGACGGGCTCGTCGTGCCCGGTGCTCGCCTTGGTGCTCGGCGTGAAGATCGGCTCCGGGAGCTGCTCTGATTCGCTCAGTCCGTCCGGGAGCTCGATCCCGGACACCGCACCCGTGCGCTGGTAGTCCTTCCAGCCCGACCCGCTCAGGTAGCCGCGCACCACGCACTCGAGCGGCAGCATCTTCAGTCTGCGGACGATCATCCCTCGCCCGCGCGCTTCGCCAGGGAGTCCCTCGGTCACGGAGATCAGATGGTTGGGGACGACCCCGGCGACATCCGGCTGCAAGCACCAGAACGCGGACAGGCCCGTGAGGACCTTGCCCTTGTCGGGGATCGGCGTCGGATGCACCACGTCGTAGGTGGAGATCCTGTCGCTGGCGACGATCAGCAGCGACTCCGAGTCGAGCTCGTAGATCTCACGTACCTTGCCCGAGGCGAGGAGGGGCAGGTCGGTCAGCGCTGGCACAAAGGCAAGGCTACCAGCGGGTCCTGACGCGTCGCGGGCGAGTGAGGATGCGGTCGGCTAACTACGGCTCAGACGACTAACATTCCAATTGCTACAACGATGAAGCCCAAGACGATCCCTGCTACGCGCGACACATCGACGCTTACGAAGATCGCCACCACCGCTAAGGCAAGCATCGCAGCGATGAGCTTCCACGCCAGCCTCATGCTCGTAGTTCCGGATCATACGGGCGGTGCCGCTTGCACGGGTCGCGCGCTCTTGGACTCGCGAACGCCTGTGGCATTCTTGTAGCATAATAGTGGCATGAGAGTCAGGGTGAGCACCACGGTGGACGAGGGACTCCTGCAGAATGCCCGGCGACTGCGCATGAAGGCGACGGACGCAGCACTCGTCGACGAGGCGCTCGAAGCGCTCTTGGCTCGGCATCGCGCTGCAGAGATCGACGCCAGCTACGCGGTTTACGATGAGCACCCGCTCGGCGAGCCCGACGACTGGGGTGATCTGGCGTCGTTCCGCGAGGCTGCGGCGTCGTCGTGACGCCGCTTTTCTCCCGAGGGGAGCTTTGGTGGTGCGAGCTCGCGGCCATCGGCCGGCGCCCGGTGGTGGTGCTGTCGCGTGACGTCGCCATCCCACGGCTTCGTCGCGCTCTGATCGCTCCGTGCACGACGACCATCCGAGGGCTGGCCAGCGAGGTCGTGCTGGACCCCAGCGACGACCCGGTCCCACGACGATCCGCCGTCAATCTCGACTCGGTCGAGAGTGTCTCAATCGCTGTCCTGGTCGCTCGCCTCGGGCGCCTCAGCGACGCACGGATGCGCCAGGTCTGCGGTGCGCTCGAAGTCGCTGTCGATTGTCAGGTCTGAACCTCGCTCGGCCAGGCGCGGGAGGAAGTGGAGCGGGTCACTGCGAATGCGGGCGTGATGCTTCCCGCAATGCTGGCTGAGCGGCTCGGGATCGAGGCGCTGGTCGAGCTACGGGTCGGGAAGCTCACCCGCAGGCGCTGAGGCGGGCGCCGCGACCCGTGCCGCTTGCACGGGTCGCGTACGCCCTGCGAACCCCTATCTGGCGCCTCCGAACAGCAAGTGAAACGGGATCAGCACGATGTCGATGATGATCGAAACCACCGCCATCACGACGAGCACGACCGTGCCCAGCAGCGCGCCTACGAGCGCAACCAGCTTCATCAGCGGGTTTCGAGCACCACCCGGCCAACCCCATACCGTCCCGAATGGAACCCTACTTGTATATGCGAACATGGATCATCCTCCATTCTCATCTACCTCGGATGCCAGCAAACATAGTGACATATGTTACCCGTATTCCGGGATCTGTCAAGCATGGTCAGTCGAAACGCTCCCAGAGATTCTGCATCGTAAGCGTTTCCTGTGCCTCCGCTCAGGCGATCGCGTCCAGGCGCCCGACGATCTCGTCCGCGTAGCGCACGAACGGCGCGTAGTCGAAGATCTCATCCAGGTGCAGGCCGCTGCCGTCGGGGTCTGCGGCGAGCAGCTCGCGCAGCGGCGTACGTTCGTCGAGGGCCCGCTGAGCGAGGCGCTGCACCGCCCGGTAGGCGTCATCGCGGGTGAACCCCTGCGCCACCAGCGCCAGCATGACACGCTGAGAGAAGAGCGCGCCGCAGGTCAGCGACAGGTTCTCACGCATTCGCTCCACGTCGATGACCATCCCGTCCACCAATCCCAGCACGCGCTGCTGCATGTGGTCGAGCAGGATCGTCGCGTCAGGAAGGATCACCCGCTCGACCGAGGAGTGCGAGATGTCGCGCTCGTGCCAGAGGGCTACGTTCTCCAGCGCGGCCTGGGCGTCGGCGCGCAGCACGCGTGCCAGCCCCGCCACCTGCTCTGACTTGATCGGGTTGCGCTTGTGGGGCATCGCGCTCGAGCCCTTTTGCCCGCGGGCAAAGGGCTCGCGGACCTCCCCGACCTCGGTGCGCGCGAGGTGGCGGACCTCGGTCGCGAAGCGCTCCAACCCCGCGCCGGCCAGCGCGATCGCCTGCAGCAGCTCGGCGTGGCGATCGCGCGCGACCACCTGGGTGGAGACCGGCTCGCGCGCCAGCCCCAGGCGCCCGAGCACGCGCTGCTCGAAATGTGTTGAGGTTGCCGCATAGGTGCCCACCGCCCCGGAGATCGCGCCGACGGACACCTGCGCAAACGCCCGCTCCAGCCGGCGCGAGTTGCGATCCGCCTCGAAGGCGAAGCCCGCGAGCTTGATCCCGAATGTGGTCGGCTCGGCGTGGATGCCGTGCGTGCGCCCGGCGCACAGCGTCTGGGCGTGCTCGCGCGCGCGCCCGGCGAGCGCCTGCACCACGCGCCGGGCGTCGGCGAGCACGATCTCGCTCACGCGCCGCAACTGGAGCGCGAGCCCGGTGTCGAGCACGTCGCTGGAGGTGAGGCCATGGTGGACCCAGCGCCCGGCGGGCCCGGCGGACGCGGCGAGCACGTCGACGAACGCGGCGGTGTCGTGGTCGGTGACCTGCTCGCGCTGCGCGATCTGCTCGACGCTGAAGCGGCCGTCACGGATCGCTTGCAGCTCCGCGGTACTGGGGCCGTCCATCTCCTCGCAGGCGGCGACCTCGACCTCGCGCATCGCCTCGAAGCGAGCCTCGTCTGACCAGATCGCGGCCAGCTCGGGGCGCGTGTAGCGTGCGATCATGGGCGATTACTCACCCCGTCCGCAGCACCCTCACGCCCGACACCGTCCTCGAGCGCCCGCCGGATCGACTGAGGATCGTCGTCACGTCGACGCGTAGCGGCGCCGCCCGGCGCAGCGCCCGCACGACCGGCCCGGGGACCGCCCGCCTCACAGCCTGGGTCTGACCGCCCGGGATGTTAAAGTAGGCAAATAGCAAAAGCAGGCGCCCCACCGGCCCGCCGTGCAGCGGCCGGAAGCGGCCCACGGTCAGGATCATGACGGTCCCCGTGCAGTCCGCTTGCGCGGAGCCGCGAAGTCTGGCTGCTGAAGGGGCGAGCGCCGGGCATGTGATCGGCACGCTGACAGAGCCCGGGCCGAGGCTGACGCCCGGACCGCTCGGTCCGGTGCCAGAGACGATCAGGAAGGTGTGCGGGGCGCTGTAGCCGGTGCTGCCGGCGTCGTCGCCCTGCTGCGCACGAGCCGTATATCTCCCCGGTCTCAGCACGCGCGGCCAGCGCCCTGCCCAAGTCGATCCGCTCCTCGCCACGCTCGCAGTTCCGAACGGCCGGCCGCGGACCTGCGAACCTCGGTAGAGAGCCACGCTGATGCGTGCGGAGTCACCAGGCGCGGTGCCGGCGGAGCCCGTGAACACCGGCTGGGCATCGCTGACAAACGCTCCCTGCGCTGGGGCGGTGAGCGTCACCGACGGTGCGGAGCTGGCGCTCGCGGCCTGATCGGCCGACTGGATGGCGCCCCCCACCGGCGGACTCGCACCCGGCGTCCTCGAAGTGAAGTCCGGAGTTCGCGCCAGCGAGCTCGCGGGCAGGCACAGCGAGGCAAGTGCAGCCGCGCACGCGATCAGAGCGATCCACCGAAGCCGGACCATCCACCCAAGAGGGTACCGGCGCCGAGGGCGCGCAGCCTCACCCATCGTGCGGGCACCCAACGTGGCGCCGCGGGCGCGCAGCCTCACCCATCGTGCGGGCACCCAACGTGGCGCCGCGGGCGCGCAGCCTCATCCACCGGCGAGCTGGACGGACTTGACGATCAGCATCACCAGGGCGACGACCATGTAACCGCCGAGCGCGAGCATCGCGACCCGCCGACCGGGCGAGAACCGGGGACGGGAGAGCAGCGTCGCCGGCGGCATCGTCCATTGCTCCCTGGCCAGCTCGGGTGCACTCGAGACGAAGGTCACTGCACCGGCACCCCGGGGACGCGAGCGCAGCGCCGCTGCGCCCATGCCGAGCAGCACCACCACGAGCACAGCGCCACCGATCTCGACCAGCGCCGTGACGTCGATCGCCGGAAACAGCGTGGTGAAGGTGAGGATCAGCGAAAGCAGGACGAGCGCGGCGACGATCACGCTGGCCAGCGCCTTGAGCCACGGCGGGTTCGCCCAGGGGCCCAGCACCTCGCGGTCGTTGCAGAGCATGAGCAGGAACAGGGTGGTCATCGGCAGCAGGATCCCGCACAGCGCCTGCACGGCCTCGGTGATCACTTGCTTCGGAGCGCCCGGGATGAGGACGATTCCCGCGGCGGCGATGATGAGCAGGCCGAATACGGTGTAGAACCCCTTGGCCTCGGGGAAGCTGCGGTGCAGAGAGCCCCTGGTGCCGAACACGTCGCCGACCACGTAGGAGGTGGCCAGGGTGACCGCTCCCGCCCCGATCAGCGAGGCGTTGAGGAGCACGACGGCGAAGAAATCGCCGCCCAGCGTCCCGACCGTGTGCCGTAGCGCGTCGGCGACGCCGCCCGCGTCGGAGGTGGCGCCGAAGAAGCGGGTCCCCTCCAGAGCGAACCCCGTAGCGCAGATCAGCGCACCCGCGCCGAGCACCACGACGACCGCGCCCAGCACCGTGTCGATCCGCTCGTAGTTGATCCAGCGCGGCGTGATCCGCTTGTCGACGATGTTGGATTGCTGGAAGAAGAGCTGCCAGGGCGCCACCGTGGTGCCGACGATGGCGATGATCAGCAGCACGGCGTCGGAGCTGGCGCCACCGCGGATGCCGGGCACGAACAGGTGATGGGCGATCGTACCCGCATGGGGGTGGGCGAAGAAGAAGAGCGGGATCACCAGCAGGTTGGCCACGACGAACACGAACATCGAGCGCTCCCACAGGCGAAAGCTGCCGCTGGCGCTGATCGCGAACAGACCGGCAGCGGCGAGCGGGACCGAGAGATATGGGGACACGCCGAAGTAGCCGAGCGCGAGGCTGACGCCGATGAACTCGGTCACGATGATGAGGAAGTTCTGCAGCAGTAGGTAGCCGGCCTCGAACCATCCCCAGCCGCGGCCGAAGCGCTCGATGATCAACCGCGCGTGGCCGACCCCGGTCACCGCACCGAGCCGCACCACCATCTCCTGGTTGACGACCAGCACCGGCACGAGCAGCAGCAGCACCCACAGCAGGCTCGTGCCATAGTCCTGGCCCGCCTGCGCGTAGGTCGAGACGCCGCCGGCATCGTTGTCGGCGACCATCACGATCAGTCCCGGGCCGACGATCGCCAGCAGGGCGAGGGCACGCGAGCGCAAGCCGCGATGGCCCTCCTCGTGCTCGCGGATCGTGCCGAAGGCCCCCTTGATGTCGCCGACGTGCGCGGAGTCGAGCACCGCCCGCTCGCGCGGGGCGCCCGGCGGGGCCCCACCGGCAAGGCCGGTGGGGCGCGCGCCGACCGAGCCGGTGGCCGGCTCTGGCGTCGGAGCACCCCGCGGGGCGCCCGGCTCTGGCGTCATCTGCTCGACCTCCTTTCCACCCGTCCGCAGCGCTGCCGCGGCCGGCGGAGGTCACTCAGACTCCGGGGTCAGGCCCCGTCTCTGTGACCGCCACGGCGCCAGCCGCGAGCCTGCTACTTCGAGGTAGCTCGTCGCCGTCTTGGTATCCGTCGTAATGGCTGATCGCGAATTCCCTTCTCGCCGCCCCGCAGGGCGGCGAGAAGAGACTACCAGCGCTCGCGCACTGGTTCCATGCCGGAAGGCTCAGAAGCCCCCGCTCGGCCCTCGGCGGGAGGCTGGCCGCGCGCGGTGTCGGCCCGCTTCGCCTCTATCACCCACGGGCGGTGCCCGCTCGCCGGCGCCACTCCTCGGGCAGCAGCAGCTCGAGCACGTCATCGACGGCGATGATGCCGACCGGGGCGCCACCGCCGTCCAGCACCGGCATCGCGATTAGGTTGAAGTCGGTCATCAACCGTGCCACCTCGGGTAGATCGGCCTCGGCGGGGACGGTTGGCGTCGGCGCGTCGATCAGCTCCGAGAGCTCGTCCTTCTCGCCGGCGCGCACCAGCTCGGCCAGCGACACGGCCGCGACCAGGGTGCCGTCCTCTGCGGTCACGCACGCGATCGAAACCTGCTGTGGTCCCAGCTCGCTGCCCCGGACGCGAGCGAGCGCCTCGCCGACCGTCGCCCCCGACGGCACCGAGACGAAGTCGGGGTTCATCAGCCCCCCGGCGGTGGATGGGTTGTGCCCGAGCAGATCCTTGATCTTGCGCTGCTTGGCTGCGGGGAGGAGGTTCAGGATCGGCAGGCGGCGATCCTGCTCAATCTCCAGCAGCAGGTCGGCGGCGTCGTCGCTGGCCATCCTCGCGAGCACCGACGCGACCTCCTCGTCGGAGCGCTCTCGCAGGAACTCGACCTGGTGCTCGTCGTCGAGCTCCTCGAACACGTCGGCCTCGAGCTCCTTGTCCTGCCCGACCGCCGCCAGGATCTCTTCTCCCTCCTCGTGGGAGGCAGCCTCGACGAGATCGGCGATCTGAGCTGGGTGAAGCAGCGCCAGCCGGCGAGAGGCGAGCTTGAGCCTCGATGTGGGAACGTGCCCCACGAACGCCTCCATGTCACGCCAAGCGACGAACTGGGCGGGCTCTGAGTCGTGGGGGCGCAAGCGGCGAGGCAGCAAGCGCAACAGGCGAGCGCGGAGGCTGGGATCGATCCCCGCCACGCGCCAGATGCCCTGCTCGCAGGTCAGCTCGACGTCGCGCGCGGTCACGAGCCGCGCGGTATCGACGTTGATGAGGCTGCGGTCGAGGACATCCGAGCGCAGCAGCACTTCACCCTCACGGCGCTCGAACTGGGCGAGGTTGAGCTTGGTGGTGGATGTATGGGCCGCTGCGGGCTCCAGCCGCTCGATCCGGCTGATCGGCAGGAACATCTCGCGGCCCCCGATCCGCGCCTTCAGGCCGATCACCGGCGGCAGCCCATCGTCGTGATCGAGCCGGGCGACGACATCCTCCACGCGGCCCAGGCGCTCGCCCGCCCCGTCGAGCAGTGGGCTGCCAGCCACCAAAGAAAGTTGAACTGTCTCTTCGGGCATCAGTTGCGCCTCGCCTGCATCAGTTGCGCCTCGCGCCTCGCCTGCATCAGCTGCGCCTCGCGTGAAAGGCTACTCGCAAGTCTTCGCAGGGCGGCGGGAGATCCGCGACGCGCGATCGATTTACGCCCCCAGGATCCGCGCTGCCAGGACTGCTGCGTTGCGCGCGTTGTCCACACCGACACACGCCACGGGAACGCCGGGTGGCATCTGCGCGATCGACAGCAGCGCGTCGAGCCCGCCGGCGATGGAGGTCCGGCTCGTGAGCGGCACGCCGATCACGGGCAGATCGCAGTGCGCCGCCACGACGCCGGGGAGCGCCGCGGAGAGCCCGGCGCCGGCGATGATCACGCGCAAGCCGCGCAACCGCGCGTTACGCGCGTAGTCGGCCACGCTGTCGGGCTCGCGGTGGGCCGACATCACCCTCACCTCGGAGCGGATACCGTGCTCCTCCAACTCTCTCTCGGCCGCCTCCATCGTCGGCAGATCGCTCTTGGAGCCCATCACGATCCCGACCAGTGGGGCGTCGGAGCCGAGCCCCTCGGCCTCGGGAGCCGGTTCGCCGAGCGCGCGGTCCTCCAGCTCGGACGCAGGCGAGACCTGCGGGTCCAGGGGGAGCTCGGGGTCCGGCAGGGGATCGGGCACGGTGGGCGCACCCGGCTCCGGCGGCGCCTGCGGCTGCACCGGGGGCTCGAGTGGCGCAGCCGGCTCCGGCGGCGCCTGCGGCTCCAGCGGGGGCTGCACGCTCATCCGACGCCGCCCGCCGGCAGCGCGATGTCCCGACGCATCTGCTTGCCATCGAAATCGATCATGTCCGCGGCAGCATAAGCCTTGGCGCGGGCGGTAGTCGCGTCGGGGCCGAGCGCAGTGAGGCTCAGCACCCGTCCCCCAGCGGTCACGAGGTCCCCCGAGCCCGAGCGAGCCGTCCCCGCATGAGTGACGCGCACGCCGCGTGGGAGTGCGTCGAGACCGTTGATCACGTCTCCGCAAGACGACGACGCCGGATATCCGCCGCTGGCGAGCACTACCGTGACCGCCGTCTCCGGGGCCCATTGCAAAGCCGCGCCTCGCAGTCCACCGAGGACTGTCGCCGCCTGCAGCGCGCTCAACAGGTCCGAGCGCAAACGAGGCAGGATCGCCTGCGTCTCGGGATCTCCAAGGCGAACGTTGAACTCGAGCACCCGGATCTCGTCGCCGGTCATCATGAGCCCGGCGTAGAGGACCCCGTGAAAATCGATTCCACGCCTGGCAAGCTCGTCCAGCACCGGCTGATGGATCGTCTCGCAAATCGCCCGCGCGCGTTCGGGCCCGATCGCGGCGACCGGAGAATAGGAGCCCATCCCACCGGTGTTCGGTCCGCGGTCGCCGTCGCCGATCCGCTTGTAGTCCCGGGCGGGCGCGAGCGCAACCGCGCCCAGCCCATCGCACAGGGCCAGCACCGAAAGCTCCTCGCCCTCGAGGTGCTCCTCCACCAGCACGCGCTCGGTCCCGAAGCGCCGCTCGCCGAGCAACTCCCGTAACGCGCGGCGAGCCTGTGCCTCGTCGGCCGCGATCACGACGCCCTTGCCCGCCGCGAGGCCGTCGGCCTTGATCACCACCGGGTAGCGCGTGATCGCCCGCAGTCCCGCCTGTGGATCGCTGACGACGGTGTAGGCAGCCGTGGGAACGCCCGCCGCCGCCATCACCTCCTTGCAGAATGCCTTCGATCCCTCGAGCGCCGCGGCGGCGGCGCTCGGTCCAAAGCAGGGGACGCCGGCCTGCGCAAACGCATCCGCAAGCCCGCCGACAAGCGGTGCCTCGGGTCCTACCACCACGAGGTCGACCTGGTCGCGTCGGGCTGCGTGCACGAGGCCTTCGCTGTCCTGCGCGCCGATGTCGAGCACGCGAGCGTCGGCCGCGATCCCGGCATTACCAGGTGCGCAGATCAGCTCTGGCGTCCGGGGCGAGCGCGCGAGCGCCTGGACGATCGCGTGCTCGCGCGCCCCCGCGCCCACCACGAGCACGCGCGGCGGCGCACTGGACCGCGACGCACTGCGCGGCCGCGTGCTCGGGTGCGCCGCCGCACCGAACCGCGACTCCTCAGATGGAGCCAATGAAGTCGTCGATCGGGATCGCGCTCAGAGTCTCGTACCGACCGGTTCCGCGCGAGCCCAGCTCCAGCGAGACGCGGGCGATCGTCCTCTCGTCGGGCGCCTCGACGACGTTGACGAAGTCGAACTGGCCGAGCGTTGCCCATTGCGCCTTGACCGTGGCGCCGAGCTGCTCGACCTCCTTGTTGACCTCCCGAATCCGCTCCGGGTTGCCTTTGATCGTCTGCACACCGTCAGGCGTGAGCGTAGTGAGCATTATGTAAGTGGGCACCGCAAGCCTCCTTCTGAGCTCGTGAGTAGTGGCTAACCTGGACTGGCCGGACTTTGTACCATGATGAGCGTTGTCCGTCGCATGCCCTTCGACACGTCGGCTCACCCGGGCGCTCGCGATCGGGGCGGCCCTGAGCGTGCTCGGACTGGGGCTCCTGCCGGTGGACGGCGCCGCGTTTTCGTTCTCTCCGAGCCGCGGCTGCTACCTGGTCGGCCAACCCGTCGCGCTGCGAGGCATCGGCTTTGCACCCAGCGTGCCCTACGCGGTCTCGATCGACGGGGTCTACTTCGGGCTGAGCAGGACCAACGCGGCGGGCGCATTCGCAAGCACCTTGCGCCCCGGAGGGTTCGGTGCCGGCGAGGTTCAGGCGGTCGACCGCATCCAGGCCACCGACGGGACGAGCACCGAGCGGACCTCGTTCACCCTCACGCGGGCGCCAGGCGGGCGGATACTCGCCTCGGGGGGCGATCCGCGCACGGTGCGGGCGCCGCTGGAGGTCTGGGGCTTCGCACGCGACGGCAGGCCGCGTACCGTGTACCTGCACTACCTCACGCCCGCCGGGCATCCGCGGGCCACGTACGCGCTCGGGGAGACCGGGGGCCAGTGCGGCTTCCTGCGCACCTCCCGCCACCGCGTCTTCCCATTTCCGCCGTCGGTGGGCGACTGGACGTTCCAGTTCGACACGCGCCCGCGCTTCTCGCCCCATCCCCGGGGACCGGTCGCGAGGATCCACGTCCTGCTGGCGCGCGGATGAAATGACCACACCGCGCGCGAGCACACCGCGCAGGCCCGAGCGCGTTCGAGACAGCGATCAGGGCGGGCGACTGTCGGCGGTGGATGGGTCGTTCTTGCGCTTGGAGTCCGCGCAGGCGCACATGCACGTCGGCTTTAGCGCCATCTTCGCGCCGCCCGCCGATCATCCTCGTCCATCCGTGCGGGCGTTGCGCGAACGCGCGGCAGGCCGGCTGCACGAAGTGCCGTGGTGTCGCTGGCGACTTGACAGCGCACCATTCGGGCTGGGAGACCCGCGCTGGGTGCCCGATGCCGACTTCGACCTGCGCGCCCATATCGTCGAGCTCACCAAGCCAGACGATCTCGTCAGCTATGACAGCTTCGATGCCCTGCGCGGGGCGGTCCTGTCCACGCCGCTGGATCGCTCGCGCCCCCTGTGGCAGATATTCCTCGTTCCGCACCTGCGGGACGGGCGCGTCGGGATGGTCGGCAAGATCCACCACGCGCTCGTCGACGGGATCGCCGCGTTGGGGATCGTAAACCTCGTCCTCGACCCTGAGCCCGATGTAACCTCGGACCCGGCTGCGCCCTGGCGACCCCGTGGCAGGCCCGGCGCTGTGGGCTGGGCGCTGCACACGGTCAGCCACACGCTGGATGACAGTGCGCGTGCGCTGCGCGGGGCGGTGAGCGCTCTCACGCACCCTGGAGCGACCGCCGATCGCCTCGCTAGCGAGGCGAAGCTGATCGTGGGAGCGGTCCGCGAAGATGTCCTGCCGCGCGCCCCGCAGTCCGCGCTCAATGCGACGATCGGGGGCCGCCGGGCGTTCGTGGGCTACCACGCCAAGCGCGAGGACATGCGCGCGGCGCGCGCCGGGGGCGGCACGCTCAACGACGTCGGGCTGGCGGTCGTGGCCGGAGCGCTGCGCGCGCTCGCGCTGCGCCATGGTGATCCTGCGGATGCGCCGCTCAAGGCGATGGTTCCGGTCAGCACGCGCAGGATCGGGGACACCACGGCCGGTAATCAGATCGCGATGGTGAGCATCCCGCTACCGACCCATCTCGACGGCGCCCGTGAGCGACTGGACTTCGTACGCGATCAGACGCGGGTTCTCAAGCACACCGAGCGGCCCGCTACCACGCAGGCGATGTACCAGGCGGCCGCGCTGCTGCCACCCGTGCTGCGCTCACCGCTGGCGCGGGCGATGGCTGGACCGCGTCAGTTCAACATCACCGTTTCGCAGTCGCCAGCTCCGCGGGGGTCGCTGTACCTGCTGGGCTGTGAGCTGGAGCAGGTCTACTCGGTCGTCCCGATCACCCAGGGACACGCCCTGGCGATCGGCATGGTCCGCTACCGCCAGGAGCTGTTCTTCGGCTGCTACGCGGATCCCGGCGTGCTGGACGACGTGCACGGCCTGCCGGCGCTGCTGGAGTCAGAGCTGCACGCGCTGGGCGCCACGGGGACGCAGCCGCGGACTCGCGCAGCGCACACCGGCGGCGGAAAGGGGAGGGGGAAGGGCAGCGCTAGCGCGGCGAAGCAAGCTCGACCGTAAGCACCGCCGGCTCCCGCACGCGCTCCAGCTCGAGCTCACCCTGCGCGGCGTCTACGCCGACCGTGTCCCCGGCAACGAAGGTCCCCTCCAGGATCGCCAGCGCGAGCGGATCTGCGAGCCGCTTCTGGATCACCCGCTTCAGCGGTCGCGCACCGTAGGTGGGGTCATAGCCGAGGTTGCCGAGCAGCATCGTTGCAGCGCCGGTCAGCTCGAGCGCGATCTCCCGCTCCCCGCGCAGGCGCCGGACGAGGCTTGCTACTTGGAGGTCCACGATCTCCGAGATCTCATCCCGGCTGAGCGGCTCGAACTCGACGATGTCGTCCAAGCGGTTGATGAACTCGGGCTTGAAGCTGGCCTGCACGCCTGCCATCAGAGATCCGCCGATCGCGCCGATGTTGGAGGTCATGATCAGCACCACGTTCTTGAACGAGACCGTCCGGCCCTGGCCATCGGTCAGCCGGCCGTCGTCCATCACCTGTAGCAACGTGTTGAACACGTCCGGGTGGGCTTTCTCGATCTCGTCGAGCAGCACCACGGAGTAGGGGCGGCGGCGGACCGCCTCGGTGAGCTGGCCTCCCTCCTCGTAGCCGATGTAGCCCGGCGGGGCGCCTACCAGCCGTGAGACGGAGTGCTTCTCCATGTACTCGGACATGTCTATCCTGACCATCGCCTCCTGGGTGTCGAACATGAACTCCGCCAGCGCACGAGCCAGCTCGGTCTTGCCGACGCCGGTCGGGCCGAGGAACAGGAACGTCCCGATCGGGCGGTCGGGATCTGAAAGCCCAGCGCGCGAGCGTCGCAGCGCGCCGGCGACCGCAGATACCGCTTGCACCTGGCCGATCACGCGCCGATGCAGACGGGCTTCCATCTGCACGAGCTTCTCGATTTCAGATTCCATCAGGCGCGAGACCGGGACGCCAGTCCACTTGGCGACGATCTCGGCTACGTCGTCGGCGTCTACCTCCTCCTTGAGGAACTTGGGAGCGCCGCCGTCGAGTGCCGCCTCGTGCTGGACGGACTCCGCGAGGGCGATCTGCTTCTCCATGGAAGGGATCGTCCCGTACTGAAGCTCGGCGGCGCGGCCGAGGTCACCCTCTCGCTGCGCGCGCTCCAGGTCGGTGCGCGCCTGCTCGAGCTCTGCCTGAAGCTCGGCGACCGCCCCGATCGTCTCTTTTTCAGCCTGCCACACGGCGTGCATCGCCGTCGAGCGCTCGCCCTCCTGCGCGAGCGCTCGCTCGAGCTGCTCGCGGCGCGCGACGGCGCCCGGGTCCTCGTCGCCCTGCAGCGACTGCAGCTCGATCTCCAACTGCATGATGTGCCGGTCGACCTCGTCGATCTCGGTCGGCTTTGAGTCGATCTCCATCCTGATCCGTGAAGCGGCCTCGTCCACCAGGTCGATCGCCTTGTCGGGCAAGAAGCGGTCGGCGATGTAGCGGTTCCCGAGCATCGCCGCGGCGACGAGCGCGGAGTCCTGGATCCTGACCTTGTGGTGGACCTGGTAGCGCTCCTTGAGCCCACGCAGGATCGCGATCGTGTCCTTGACCGAGGGCTCGCCCACGTACACGGGCTGGAAGCGGCGCTCCAGCGCCGGGTCCTTCTCGATCTGCTTGCGGTACTCGTCGAGCGTGGTCGCCCCCACCGCTCGCAGCTCGCCGCGGGCGAGCATCGGCTTGAGTAGGTTGGCGGCATCGACCGCGCCCTCGGCGCCGCCGGCCCCGACAATCGTGTGCAGCTCGTCGATGAAGAGGACGACAGTCCCCTCCGCGTCGGCGATCTCCTCGAGGACCGCCTTCAGGCGATCCTCGAACTCCCCCCTGTACTTGGACCCTGCGACCAGCGCGCCGATGTCGAGCGCGATCACGCGGCGGTCCCTCAACCCCTCGGGCACGTCGCCGGAGACGATCCGCTGCGCGAGGCCCTCGGCGATCGCGGTCTTGCCGACGCCCGGCTCACCGATCAGGACGGGGTTGTTCTTGGTCCTACGGGATAGGACTTGGATCACGCGGCGGATCTCGTCGTCACGCCCGATCACCGGATCGAGCCTGCCCTGGGAGGCGGCCTCGGTCAGGTCCCGTCCGTATTTCTGGAGCGCTTGGAACTTCTCCTCTGGGCTCTGGTCGGTGACGCGGTGCGAGCCGCGCACTTCCCCGAGCGCGCGCAGCAGCTCATCGTGGCTCGCACCCGCGCCTCTCAGCGCGTCGCCGGCCGTGCCGCGATGGGCCGCGAGCGCAAGCATCAAGTGCTCGGTCGAGACGTACTCGTCCTTTAGCTGACGCATCTCGTTCTCGGCCGCCCGCAGGATCTCGATCAGTTCTCCAGATCCGCCGGCGGGCTCCTCACGGGCCCCCGGCGTCGTCAACCTCGCCAGCCCGTCGAGCTCGGCGCCAACCGCCTGGCGCACCGCGGACGGGTCCACGCCGAGCTTGCGCAGCACCGGGACGACAACGCCCGCCTCCTGCTCCAGCATCACTGCGAGCAGGTGCTCGGGGGTCGTCTGGGGATTGCGGCGCTCCTCGGCCAGAAGCTGCGCGGCCTGGAGCACCGCTTGGGTCTTGATGGTCAAGCGCTCAGGTTGCATAAAGAGGCCTTCGAGTTCCAACATCTAAGTGGTGCAGGCTTAGATTATTGCACGTCGGGGTGCCGCTTGCAAGTGCTCTGAGGGCGCCAGAGGGCGAACGGCCCCCAGCTTCAAGGGCGCCATCCGCGCGCCCAACCCCGCCCCGCCCCCGTCAAGGCTCAGTGCCTGATCCTCACCCGCCTGGCACGGGAGAACCGCTCGGCGTTGCCGCTCGGATCGACGATCGCGCATACCACGGAGGCGATGATCGTCTCGTGCCTGGCGCGGGCGGCGCGCAGCGCGCGCAGATCGCCGCGCGAGAACCGCAAAGAGATCGTCCGCCTCCCCCTCCGACTCAGATGCAGGATGCCCGACTCGACCTTGAACAACGTCGAGCGCCCGGCTGTGACCGCCACGGCGACTTTCGCCAGGCAGTTGCGCGAGCACGACACGGTGGCGCGGATCCTGTGGCGCCTGATCGGGTTCTGGCGGCGCGGCAGCGCGAGGCCGATGCGGGCGATCCGCGGCTGCCTGGCGAGGGCCGCCCTGGTAAATGCGGTCACGTTGATGCTTCCCCATCCCGACGCCGCGTCGAAGCCGCGCCGCGCGCGGCAGCAGCCCAGGAACCGGCCGTTGCCGTTGATGTAGGCACCGACATCGTTGCCAAAGCGCGTCACGTCGTCAAAGACCTGCCCGTGACGCTTGGAGCGCCCGAGGGCGTAGATCAGCGGATTGGCCAATCCCAGCTCTTGGCGCCCGCGCTCGCGCAACACCTGATCCACCAGCGCAAAGCCGCCGGCGAGCAGTGGCGTCGCCGCGCTCGTCCCACCGATAGCGAGCCACGGGTTGGCGTTCATGCTGTTGATGCAGTCCGGCGCGGCCGTGCAGTAGATCGCATAGCCCGGCGCGACGTCGGCGAGCATCGAGACGTCGGGCACCACGCGGCGGTTGGGCGCCACCGTCCCGCGCTGGTAGGAGGGACGGCCGAAGAGATCGCTGAAGCCGCCGCCGCCGGCGGCGCCCCGGTCGAGCTTGGTGTCGTTCCAGACGATCTGGCCCCTGATCTGGTTGGCCGCGTTGAGCGCGAAGTTGGTGCCCCCGACGCCTGTCACCCAGCGCGAGGAGGCTGGGTAGTTGACCGCCAGGCGATGCGCCGGCCCGCGGCGCCCAGGGCAGTCAGCCGAGCCCGAGTCGCCGCTGGAGGATACGACGGTGATCCCGCTGGCGGCCGCCATTTGGAGCGCGCCTTCGGATGCCCTGATTCCGCCCCGTCCGACGTCCTTGGCGATGTATGGCTCGCAGAGCCCGATCGACGCCGAGATCACCTCCGGCCGGGAGGTGCGCGCCCGCAGGGGCGCGGTGAGCGCCCGCATCGCATCTGCCGCCCGGCCGTGAGATTCGTAGACGTCGATCGCGCTGAGCCCCGGGGCCGCCGCACTCAGGATCTCGAGGTCGAGCGTCGCCTCGGCGCCCGGCGCGAGTGCGCGCTTGAGCCCCACGCCGAAGGCTTGGATCGGGGGCACGTGGACCCCGAAGCAGCTCGCGAACGTGGCAATGTCAGAGTCGTTGAAGCCGTCGATCTCGATCAGCGCGACGCGTTCGCCCTGCCCGGCGATGCCGGTGCCGAGCAGCGGACCGTAGCCGTACGCCGTGAGGTATTGATTGGGGGTGAATGCGTTCGGCGCCAGTCCGGCGGCGCAGCCGGCCGCGGTCCCGGTGCGGATACCGTAACCCGACGCGGGCTGTGGTCGGGTACGGCGGGCGGTGGTCGCTGTGGAGGTGGCTGCGGGCGCCGGCGCCCGGGTGGCGGCAGCGGTGGCTGCGGGCGCGGACGGCGCGAGCAGCGGGCGCGTGTCGAGTCCCACGACACCGGTAACCAGCCCGCGCAGCGGCACGGGGATGGCCGGCGCGGTGGGCCCGGTGGGCGCGACGAAGGGCACGTTCTGCCCCTCGCGAAACTGGGCCAGCGGCGTCTCGAACAACCGCTCGGCGAGCCCGGTGCTGAGCGTGGCATCGGCGAACAGGCCCGTCGCGTCGATCTGCACGCCGGTCGCGCCGACCCCGCGCAGATAGCGCAGCACCCGCGCGCGGACATCCTGCGTGGCCCCGAACCGGCGCGTGAGCGCCTCGATCGACTCGTACTCGCCGTACTGGGGGGAGCCCGGGGTGCTGACCGCGAGCGCGAAGCGGCTCAGGCCAGCCTGGTCGAACTGGAGCGGTAGGACCAGCGAAAGCGACTGCGACGTGGGTGCTGGGCCCTGCGCCGCCGCGCTGGCAAGAGATCCCTGAGCCAATGCGCGGGGCGCCGCCGCGCCCAGCGCGAGAGCCCCAAGCGCGCACGCGACCGCGTACGCGACGAAGGCTCTCCGCGACAATCTCTTCACGCTCGTTGCACCCGCACTCATCCTCCTCATCCAGCACACTCCCTTTCCTCGCCCACCAGGTTTGAGCAGACTACTACTCGCGCCGGAGAGAGACCCCGAGCCATCGCAGGTCCCCCCGCCGCACGAGCTCGCCGCCGCGAACGTAGGGCACGAGCTCGGTCGCCAGCTCGCGGCGCAACCCTTCCAGCCGCCTAACCTCGGCGTCCAACGCGCTCGCTCGCCGCTGTAGGGCCGCGACCTTGCGCGTCGTGGACTCGAGTTGGCCCTCGAGCTCGAGCACACGCTCCACCCCTGCCAGGTTCAACCCCAGCTCGGCGGTCATCTCCTGAATGCGGCGCAGGCGCTCCACGTCCCGGTGGGAGTAGAGGCGGGTCCCCTTAGGAGAGCGCTTGGGCTCGATCAGCCCCCGTGCCTCGTACATCCGCAGTGTCTGCGGATGCATCTCGGCGAGCTCGGCCGCCACCGAGATCATGAACACGCCCCGGTCCGAAGAGAGCGTCACCCGCGTCGAGGAGATCCTCACGCCCATCACTCCTGCCCGCCCGCCGAGCTGCCCTGCGAGCCGCCTGCCTGCGCGAACAGCTTCGCCCTCGGATCGCCGTTGATCACCTCGGAGAGCTTGTCGACGGCCTCGGTCTGCTCGGGCGACAGCGAGGCCGGAACGTCGATCACGAACCGGTAGTGGATGTCTCCGCTGCCCTTGCCGGCGAGGCGTGGCGGCCCCTCGCCCCGAAGCCGCTGCACCGTGCCGTGCTTGGTGGCGCGCGGGACGCGCAGGCGCTTTGACCCCTTCAACGTCGGCACCTCGATCACGGCGCCGCGGATCGCCTCAGGGATCGTCAACGGGACCTCCACCTCCAGGTTCTCTCCGCTGCGCTTGAAGACCGGCGACTCGGCCACGCGAGTGATGACGTACAGGTCGCCGGGCTGCGAGCCGCGCGTTCCGGCTTCACCCTTGCCCGCCAGGCGAATCCGGCTTCCGTCGCGCACGCCGGCCGGGATGTTGACCCGCAGTCGCCTGACGCTGCGCTGTGCGCCGCTGCCCCCGCACGTGGGGCACGGATCGTCGATCACGGTCCCAGAGCCCCCGCAGCTCGAGCAGGGCGCAGAAATTGAGAAGATTCCCTGACTCTGGGCTTCGATCCCGCGTCCGTTGCAGACCGGGCAGACCCTGGGGACCGTTCCCGGCTTGGCGCCGGTCCCGTGACAGGTGACGCACGGAGACGACGTGGGCACCGCGAGGGGGATTTGAGCGCCATTGACGGCCTGATCAAAGGTGAGCGAGACCTCAGTCTCGAGGTCCCGGCCGCGCGGCGGCTGCGCCCGTACGCTGCCCGCGCGAGCACCGCCGGCACGCCCGCCGCCCCCGCTCGAGCCACCACCGGTATTGCCGGGGCCGAACAGATTCGAGAGGATGTCCCCGACGCCCCCAAACGCGCTCGGGTCAAAGCCGCCCGGCGTGCCGAAGCCGCCAAGCGGACTGGAGCCGCGGTCATACGTCTTTCGCTTATCGGCATCGGAGAGAACGTCGTGTGCCTGGGAGACCTCCTTGAAGCGCTCCTCGGCCTGCTTGTTGCCGGCATTGCGATCCGGGTGGTACTGGCGCGCCAGCTTGCGATAGGCCTTCTTGATCTCCTCCTCGGAGGCATTCCTGCCAACCCCGAGGACCTTGTAGTAGTCGGACCTGTCAGCCATCGCGTGTCACTCCCTCACCCGGCGACGAGGACTCGCGCAGGTCGCAGAACGCTGTCGCCCAGGCGATAGCCGCGCTGGTAGACCTCCACGATCGTCCCCGGCGAGGCGCCTTGCATCGGCTGCTGCGCCACGGCCTCGTGGTACTGGGGATCAAACGCCTCGCCCTCGGGGGAGAAGCGCTCGATTCCGACCCGCGCGAGCGCGGCGAGAACGTCGTCGTGCACGAGCTTGATCCCCGCCACGAGCGTGGGGGGCGCTTCGTCGTTCTCCGTCGCCTCCGCAGGCGCTGCTCGCGGCCCGGCAGCTGGGGGCCCCCCGGCGGGGGGGGGTCCCGTGGCGACTGCGGGCGTCACGGAAGAGGGAGGTCCCGCGGTGGCTGCGGACCCCACGGCAGACGGGGATCCCGCGGCGGCTGGCGCCGCCGCGAGCGCGCGATCGAGGTTGTCCAAGGCCGGCAGCAGCTCGCGGACGAGCTTTACCACGCCCCGCTCCCGTGCCGCCGCGGCATCCCGCGCCGCCCGCTTGCGGTAGTTCTCGAAGTCCGCCTGGGTGCGCTGCGCGAGCTCCAGGTACTCGTCGGCCTTCTGGGCCCGGGCTGCGAGCTCCTCGAGGTCGCGCTGGAGGTGCTCCTCGTGGTCTTCGGCCTCCGGACTGGGTCCGGTGGGTTCAGCGGGTTCGATGCCAACAGCCCCCGCCCCGGGGAGGGGCGCCGGCCGAGCGGCCGGCTCGCCCGCGGCTGTCTCACCCTGCGTCGCGGGCTCGGTCTGCGCGAACCTGGGATCGGTAGCCATCGGCCTACCTCTTTCCCTCGTCCACCACTTCGGCGTCCACCACGTCCTCGGCACCGGCACCGGCACCGTTGGCACCGGCCTCCGGGCCGGTGCCCTCACCGGCCCCACCACCGGCCCCATCGCCGGCTGACGCGGCAGCCTGCTCCTGGGCATGCTGGTACATCGCCTCGGAGACCTTGTGGAAGGCGCTCTGCAGCGCCTCGGTCTTAGCGCTGATCTGCGATGCATCGTCTGAACCGAGCACTTCGCGCAGCTCCTTGACCGCCGCCTCGATCTCCTCCTTGGAGGAGGAGTCCACCGTGTCGCCGAGATCCTTGAGCTGGCGCTCGGCTTGGTATGCGGCGTTCTCACCGCCGTTGCGCGCCTCTGCGAGCTCGCGCTGACGGCGATCGTCCTCGGCGTGGGTCTCGGCGTCGGAGACCATGTTCTTGATCTCGTCGTCGGAGAGGCCAGAGCCCGCCCTGATCTCGATCTTCTGCTCCTTGCCGGTCCCGAGGTCCTTGGCAGAGACGCTGAGGATGCCGTTGGCGTCGATGTCGAACGCGACCTCGACCTGCGGGATGCCTCGCGGTGCAGGCGGGATGCCGGTCAGTTGGAACTTCCCAAGCGACTTGTTGTACGTGGCCATCTCACGCTCGCCCTGTAGCACGTGGATCTCGACGCTGGGCTGGTTGTCCTCGGCCGTGGAGAAGATCTCCGACTTGCGCGTCGGGATCGTCGTGTTGCGCTCGATCAGCTTCGTCATCACGCCACCCTTTGTCTCGATCCCGAGCGTCAACGGGGTCACGTCGAGCAGCAGCACGTCCTTGACATCGCCCGAGAGCACGCCGGCCTGGATCGCGGCGCCGACGGCGACGACCTCATCGGGGTTCACGCCGCGGTGTGGATCCTCGCCGGTCAGCTCCTTGACCTTCTCCTGCACGGCCGGCATCCGCGTCATGCCGCCGACCATCACCACGTGGTCGATCTTCGCCGCGCCCTTCTCCTTGGCGTCGTCGAGCGCCTGTCGGACCGGCGCTACCGTGCGGTCGAGCAGCACGGCCGTCAGCTCGCCCAGCTTCGCGCGAGTCAAGCGTGTGTCGAGGTGCTTGGGACCGCTGGCATCGGCGGTGACGAACGGCAGGTTGATCTGCGTCTCCTGCGTGGTCGAGAGCTCGATCTTGGCCTTCTCGGCAGCCTCGTAGAGACGCTGCAACGCCATCGGATCGGTGCTCAGGTCGATGCCCTGGGACTTGCGAAACTCGGCGACCAACCAATCGACGACCGCCTTGTCGAAGTTGTCGCCACCGAGGTGGTTGTCACCGGCGGTGGCCTTGACCTCGAACACGCCGTCGCCGATCTCGAGCACCGACACGTCGAACGTGCCGCCACCAAGGTCGAAGACCAGGATCGTCTGATCTGACTCCTTGTCGAGTCCGTAGGCGAGGGACGCCGCAGTCGGCTCGTTGATGATCCGCTTGACGTCCAGTCCCGCGATCTTGCCGGCGTCCTTGGTCGCCTGGCGCTGATCGTCGTTGAAGTACGCCGGAACCGTGATGACCGCGCTGTCGACGCTCTCGCCGAGATATGCCTCGGCGTCGGCCCTCAGCTTCTGCAGGATCATCGCGCTGATCTCGGGCGGCGAGTACTGCTTGCCGGCCGCCTCGACGCGCGCGTCGCCGCCGGCTCCCGCCACCACCTTGTACGGAACTATCGACTCCTCCTCTTGCACCTCACGCTCCTTGCGGCCCATAAAGCGCTTGATCGAGAAAATCGTGTTCTGCGGGTTGGTGACCGCCTGGCGCTTGGCGACAGTGCCCACGAGGCGCTCGCCGCCGGAGGTGAACGCGACCACCGACGGTGTCGTACGCCCTCCTTCTGAGTTCTCGATTACCGATGGCTCGCCGCCCTCGAGCACCGCCATGCAGGAGTTGGTAGTTCCAAGGTCAATTCCAATTGTCTTTCCCATTTTGCGTTCGCTCCTCTGAATTCGCTCAAAAATCTAAGCCGTAGCGTAGCAGATCTACCTGGCCGTGTCGTCGGGTGAATGCTGCAAAGGCAGGCTGTGGGGCGGTCGGCCTGGCCTCGCGTTCTGCGCGCGGACCGAGCCGGAAGCGTCGTTTCACCGCACGAGTGCGGCTGTCGATAGGCTTGGCCGACACTGACAGGTGCGGGCAATCAAGTAGCCAAGGAGGCACGATGGTCGAAGGCAAGAGGCATGGCCCCGGCAGAGGGCAGGTGGACGAGGTGGACGTGGGAGCACTGCTCAAGCAGTTCTCCGAGCAGACGCGCCGTCTCGCCAAGCAGGAGCTCGAGCTGGCCAAGGTCGAGCTCACGGTCAAGGCCAAGGCCGCCGGCGTGGCCGCCGGGCTGCTCACAGCCGCCGGGCTGCTTGGGCTGCTAGCGCTACTCACCTTGACAGCGACTCTCGTGCTCGCGCTCGCCACGGCGGTTGCCGGCTGGCTGGCCGCGCTGATTGTCACCGTAATCTACCTCGCGACGGCGGCCGTCCTCGGCATGGTCGCGCGACCCCGGATCGCCCGGGCGGCGCCCCTGGCGCCGGCGCGGGCGGTCGAGAGCGTGAAGGAGGACGTCGCGTGGCTAAAGACCCGAGCGAAGCTCGCGAGGACATAGAGCGCACCCGGCGGGAGCTCGGCGAGACAGTCGCCGCGCTCGCCCAGCTCGATCTGCGGGCGCAGGCCAGGCGCAAAGCCGGCGAGCTGCGCCCGGTGCTGATTGCTCGCGCCCAAGCGAAGATCGCCGAGCTGAAACCGGTTCTCACCGCTCGTGCCCAGGCGAAGATCGCCGAGCTGAAGCTGGTGCTCACGGCGCGCGCACGGCAGAAGGTGGCGGAGCTGGCGCCGGTAGTTGCCGAGCGGGCTAGGCAGAAGGTGGCGGAGCTGCGGCCGATCGCGACGGCGAAGGCGAAGACGACGCTCGAGCGTGGGCGGCGCTCGGCCACCGATGCCGCCCTGCGGCCGGTGCGCGGAGCGATTGGAACGGCCGGCGAGAAGCCCAAGCCGCCAGCCGTCGCGGCCGGCGTCGCCGGCCTGGTCCTCGCTTGGCTGTTGGTGCGCCGGCGGCGGCGCAAACGGCAGGCGCGCAAGCGGCTGGGGCGCTAGGCGTAACCGCTTCCGGCGGGACGGGGGACCCGGCGGGCCTCGAGCTCCCGGGGCCCCTCGTTGCAGCGCGCAGTCACGCGAACGAGAAGGCGCTCGGGCACATGCGCGCCAGCGCACACCCGGCGCACTCCGGCGCGCGTGCGTGGCACGTCCTGCGACCATGGCGAAGCAAGTTCAGGTGCAGTTCGAGCTCCTCGCCGGGTACGCTCAGCGAGAGCATCGTATCGTGGAGCTCCTCAAACGGAGCCCCGCGGCGCAGAAGTCCGAGCCGCGTGCCGACTCGCGCGACGTGCGTGTCGACGGGGACGTCTCGCATCCCGAGCGCGAACAGAAGCACGCAAGCGGCGGTCTTGCGCCCCACGCCGGGAAGGCTGATGAGATAGCGCCGGGCGGCGGGCACCGAGCGCTCGGCCAGCCAATCGAGCGACAGCGCGGCGGCGCCCTCGCCCGCTCGGCCCCCGACCTCGCCCCGGCCCTCGCCGTCGCCCCAGCCCTCGCCGTCGCCCCAGCCCTCGCCCTCGCCCCGGCCCTCGCCCTCGTTCTCGCCGTCGCAGATCGCCCGCAGGATCGCCTTGATCCGCGCCGACTTGACCTTTGAGATGCCCCCGGGCCGAATCGCCTGCTCGAGCTCATCGACGGGCGCGTCGCGTACCTGGGCCCAGGCCGGAAAGCGCTCGCGCAGACCGAGGTAGGCCACATCGCGGTTGCGGTCGTTGGTCGACTGTGAGAGGACCGTCAGGACCAGCTCGGCGATCGGCTGTCCGTGGGGCGCGGCGAGCGGGACGCCGTAGAGGAGCCTCAGGCGGTCCCTGACCGCGCGCACGCGGCGGCGCGCGGGCAAAGCGCCGGCCTTACTCGCAGTCGGCGAGGCCTTCAGCGCGGTTGCGGCATTTTGCCGGGGCACGTAGTTAGTCCAGCGCACCCCAGCGTTCGCACGCCAGCGCTGAGTGCTCCACCGCGTCGGGCAGCGACACGGCGACCGTCGGCGGGTAGAAGGCGCTGCGGGCGAGCCGCGCGAGCAGGATTCCGCTCAGCACGTCTCCGGCGCCGACCGTGCTGATCGTCTTGGCTTCCACGCCGGGAACGTCCGCACGTAGCTCGCCGCGCAGGATCGCGCCGCCGGCACCGAGCGTCAACACCACCATCCGGGCACCCGCCTTGAGCAGCGCGAGCGCCGCCCGCTCAGGGTCTTCCTCGCCCGTCATCAGCGCCGCCTCGGCTTGATTAGCCCGCACGAGCAACGCGCCGGGCACGCAAGCGTTGGCGCTCGCGGCGGCCTCTGCGTGGGAGGGCCAGCGGTGCAGGCGCAGGTTGGGATCGAACAGGACGGGGCGCTGGAGCTCGAGTGCCAGCTCGCGAGCATGCATCGTCACTGCCCGCTCCTTGGGCTGAACGAGCGTATTGGAGCTGAAGAACAGCGCGGCGGACTGATGAACCGCATCCTCTACCCGCCTGCCGAGTACGTGAGCGATCGTCTCGATCGCCTCACCGTAGATCTGGTAACTGGCTTCGCCGGCGCCGTTCAGGGTTACCGTCGCCAGCAGTGTCGGCGAGTCCGCAACCAGCTCGAACCACGACAATTCGACTCCCTCGTCGCGGAGTCGATCGCGCAGCCAGCGTCCCCAAGCGTCGTCGCCCGCCCCCCCGGCCAGCGCCACATGGGCACCGGCGCGCGCGGCGATCACCGCCACGTTGGCGACCGCCCCGCCAAAGTGAGGAGTGAGCGCGTCAGCTTCGGATATCTCGCCGACTGGACGCTCGCAGATCAGGTCGACGAGCGCTTCTCCCAGGCACAGCGTGGACAGGGGCGGCAGGGACGGTTCGGCGGGGGCTTTAGCGGTGCTCATAGGACGGACGTTATCCTCGCCGGCCGGTGCGCGTCGAGGAGCACACGATCGAAGTGGCCGGGTCGCCCGTCTTCTACCGCAGTGCCCCCCGGGCCGGCGTTCCAGTGCTCTACCTTCACGGCGCGCCGACCAGCGCCGATGACTGGACGATCTTCCTGGAGCGTACCGGCGGAATCGCACCTGACCTGATCGGCTTCGGCCGCTCGAGCAAGGGGGGGCACCTCGACTACTCGATCGATGGCCACGCCGACTTCGTGGAGGACCTGCTCGATGAGCTCAGCGTCACGCGCATATCGCTCGTCGCCCACGATTGGGGGGCTGCGGGGGGGCTCGCGTTCGCCCAGCGTCATCCCGAGCGGATCGAACGGATCGTGCTCATCGACGCGCTGCCGCTGCTGCCCGATTTCCACTGGCACCGCCTCGCGCAGCTGGTGCGCCGTCCGGTGATCGGCGAGCTCATCATGGGGTCGATCAACCGCCGACTGCTCGCGCGCTGGCTGCGCCGCGGTGCTGCGCATCCCGGCGCCTGGCCCGGCGCACGGCTGGACTCCGAATGGAAGCACTTCGACCAAGGTACCCAGCGCGCGTTGCTGCGCCTACACCGCAGCGCGGACGAGGCGCGCCTGGCGCAGGCAGGAGCCGGGCTAGGCGACGTGCGGGCGCCCGCGCTGATCCTGTGGGGCGAGCAGGACCCTTGGCTGCCGGCCGCGTTCGCCGACGCCTACGGCGCAGCGCTGCCGGGCGCCAGCGTGCAGCGGATCGCCGGCGCGGGGCATTGGCCGTGGCTGGAAGACGAGAGCGTGCTCGGCACGGTTGCGACGTTCCTGGAGCCCACGGGGTGAAGCTCGCAGCGGGCGCACGGCCGATCGCGCCCCTCGGATGTGACCTGCGGCGGATCGCGCCGACGCTGGTGGCGGGGTTGCTCGCGATCGGCTACGTGATCGTCTCGCCCCCCAGCACCGACCTAGCCACGCACCTGTTCCGCGCGAAGCTGTTCGACGCCCAAGGCTTCGGAAGCTGGGACAACTGGTGGTACGCCGGGCACCACGTGCCCGGCTACAGCGTGCTGTTCCCGCCGATCGCCGCATCGATTTCCCCGCAGCTCGCCGCTGCGCTGGCCGCCATCGCCTCCGCGGCCCTGTTCGAGTCCCTGGCACACAGGCACTTCGGCTCCGGCGCGTGGCTCGGCGCGCTTTGGTTCGGCGCCGCGACGGCGACAGAGCTCTTCACCGGGCGCCTCACGTTCGCGTTCGGGCTGGCGCCGGCGATCGCAACTGCGCTGGCACTGCAGCGCGGCCGTCCCTGGATCGCCGGCGGCCTCGGCGTGCTGACCGCGCTGGCGAGCCCGGTCGCGGCGCTGTTCGCGGCGCTGGCCGGCGCGGCGTACGCGGTGGGCGGGATGGGCGCGACGGGCGCGACGGGCGCGACGGGCCCACCCGCCGCGGCGTCCGCCGGCGCAGGTGGGCGCGGGACGGGCTCCAACCGCCGAATCCTCGCGGGGCTCGCGGTCGTGCTCGCGGCGCTGGCACCCGTCGTAGCGCTCGCGATCGCGTTTCCCGAGGGCGGCAGCGAGCCGTTCGCATTCGCGACGCTGTGGCCGGTCGTGTTGATCGCGCTCGTCGCCGTCTGGGCAATCCCCACGCGCGATCGGGGGCTACGGGCCGGGGTGGTGCTCTACGCACTCGGCTGCATCGTCGCCTTCGAGCTCTCAACCCCGGTCGGCAGTAACGCAGCGCGCCTCGGACCGCTCGTCGCTGGACCGCTTGCCGCGCTGATCTGGTGGCGCGGGCGTGAGACGCTGCTGATCGTTGCCGCGCTGCCGCTCCTCTACGTGCAGTGGCAGGCGCCGATAGGCCAGGTCGGCACCGCGGCTGGCGACCCATCCACATCGTCGAGCTACTACCAGCCCGTGCTCTCGTTCCTCGCCCGCCAGCCGGGTCCGCCGTTCCGGACCGAGATCCCGTTCACGCAGCTGCGCGGGGAGACCTACGAGGTGGCACCGCGCTTCTCGATCGCGCGCGGCTGGGAGCGCCAGCTAGACATCAAGTACAACCCGCTCTTCTACGGCAAGCCGCTCACCGCGGCCAGCTACGACGGCTGGCTGCACCGGCTCGCGATCCGCTTCGTCGCGGTCTCGGACGCCAAGCTCGACTACTCGGCGGTGCAAGAGAACGCGTTGATCGACCGTGGGCTGCCCTACCTGCACCTCGTGCGGCACACCCGCCACTGGCGCGTTTACGCTGTGGCCGACCCCACCCCGATCGTCGAGGGAGCCGCCAGCTTGAGGAAGCTGGGCCCGAATTCGCTCACGCTGTACGCAAGCCGGCCCGGAACGGCCCTGGTGCGCATGCGCTTCACGCCCTACTGGGCGCTGGCTGGCGCCCCGGGATGCGTTGCGCCGACAGGCGATTTCACGCGCCTCACGCTGCGCCGGGCCGGCCCAGTCAGGCTCGTGATCCGCTTCTCCCTGGCGCGGATCGGCGCTCGCTCGCCGCGGTGCGGTTAGCGGACCTGACGCCCCACGCGGGTAGGATGACCGCTGCCATGCCGCGCCGGCTCAGAACCACCACCCACCAAGCGCTGGCCCTCCCGCGCGGCAAGATCGATGCGCTGCGCCAGATGCTGCTGTGCGTCGGCGCCTACCTGTTCTACGTGCTGGTACGCGCACTGGTCTACGGCAGTGCCTTCCAACCAGGCTACAAGCCCTTCGGCGACGCGACCAAGATCATCCACCTGGAGCGCGTTCTGCACGTATTCGCCGAGCCGAGCATTCAGGCCTGGGTGGCCGGTAGATATTGGCTGATGGACTCCGCCGACTGGATCTACCTGAACGGCCACTTCGTGGTCACGCTCGTGGCGTTCGTGTTCATCTACATGCGGCGCAACGACTCCTTCTACTTCGTGCGCAACATGTTCATGATCGCGATGGCGATCGCGCTCGTCGGCTATGCCCTCTATCCAACCGCACCGCCGCGGCTGATGCCCGAGTGGGGCTTCACCGACTCGATCCAGCAGTTCACCGGCGTGCAAGTCGAGCACGGCGGCGCCACAGATGCGCTGCTGAACCTCTACGCGGCAGTCCCGTCGATGCACGTAGCCTTCGCGCTGATGTTGGGCTTCCCGATGGCACGGCTCGTTCGCCGCCGGCCGGCGCGGATCGCGTGGGCGCTCTACCCGCTGCTGATCACCTTCGCGGTGGTGGCCACCGGCAACCATTACCTCATCGACGTGCTTCTGGGAGCGCTCACCGCCGGCGCGGCCGCGCTGCTCGCCGGCCGGGTGCTCGCCCGCGTCAGGCCCCGCGCATGGCCAGTCAGGCGACAGGTCGGAGCTGGAGCCGGGCCGGTGTCCGCCAGCTCACAGCCCGGGCCCCGCGCATGGCCAGTCAGGCAACCGGCACGGCGGCCCGCGAGGCGCTCGGCGGCATAGGCGGGATGCCAGAGCGAACAAAGCCCCCGCGCGCCCGGGCCCCGGGCGCTGCCCGAACGCGACGGCGGCCGTCCCACGTCGGTGCTCCGGGTGCGCCGAAGCCGGCGATGCGCGAGCGACTGATCGAGTCGCGGCTGACCCCGAACGCGATCTCCATCACCGGCTTTAGCCTCAACCTCGCCGCCGCCGGCCTGGTGCTCGGGCAGCTCTTCTTCCTTGGGGGAATCGCCTTCATCATCGGCTCGGTGATGGATACGCTCGATGGCCGCTACTCGCGGATGTCGGGCAAGGGCACTCCGTTCGGGGCGTTCCTCGACTCCACGCTCGACCGCCTGGAGGAGGGGATCCTGCTGATCGCGGTCGGTGCCTACTTCGCTACGCGCCATGACTCAACAGCCGTGGCCGCTGTGGTGGCGGGAGTCCTGGGTTCGTTGATGGTGTCTTACACCCGCGCGCGCGCCGAGGCGCTCGGGGTCGCCTGCAAGGTCGGACTGGCGACGCGGCCGGTCCGCGTCGTGATCCTCTCGGTCGGGCTCGTATTCGCAAAAGGAGCGTCGCTGGGGCACTTCGGACTACTGGAGCCAGCGGTTTACGTGCTGGCGGGCCTCACGGTGCTGACCACCGTGCAGCGGATCCTGCACGTGCGAGCACAGTTGAAGGCGGCCCCTGTTGCGTAGACACGCGGCGAGCGCAAGCCAAGCGCAGCGGGCCGGAAGGGCAATCACCCTCCGTCCCGGCGTGTAACGAACTCGGCGGCACGGAATACGTAGATCGTGGCCACTATCAACGGCTCAGCGCAGAGCGCGAACGGCGACGCACGCCACTCGGAGGACAAGGTACGGGTCGCGATCATCGGCGTTGGAAACTGCGCCAGCTCGTTCGTGCAGGGCTGCCATTACTACCGTGGCGCCAACCCCGGTGCCGCCGTGCCCGGCCTGATGCACGTCGAGCTGGGTGGTTACCACGTCCGCGAGATCGAGTTCAGCGCCGCGTTCGACATCGACGCCGACAAGGTAGGCAAAGATCTATCAACGGCGATCTTCGCAGGCCAGAACAACACCATCAAGCTCGGCGAAGACATCCCCGCGCTCGGCATCGAGGTGCAGCGCGGCATGACCCACGACGGCCTGGGCAAGTACCTGAAGGAGAAGATCGTCAAGGCGCCGGGACCGACGGTTGATATCGCCGGCATCTTGCAGGAGACGCAGACCGATGTCGTCGTCTCCTATCTCCCGGTCGGCTCCGAGCAGGCGACCAAGTGGTATGTCGAGCAGATCCTGGAGGCCGGGTGCGCGTTCGTGAACTGCATTCCCGTCTTCATCGCACGCGAGGAGTACTGGGACGGGCGCTTCAAGAAGGCGGGGCTGCCGATCATCGGCGACGACATCAAGTCTCAGGTCGGGGCGACGATCGTGCACCGCGCACTGGCACGCCTGTTCCACGAGCGGGGGGTCAAGCTCGTGCGCACCTCGCAGCTCAACGTCGGGGGCAACATGGACTTCTACAACATGCTCGAGCGTGAGCGCCTGGAGTCCAAGAAGGTCTCCAAGACCAACGCGGTCACCTCGATCGCCGGACTCGAGCTCGAGTCCGAGAACGTTCACGTCGGGCCCTCGGACTACGTTCCCTGGCTGACCGACCGCAAGTGGGCGCACATCCGGCTCGAGGGTCAGGCCTTCGGCGACGTTCCATTGACCGCCGAGCTAAAGCTCGAGGTCTGGGACTCGCCCAATTCGGCCGGGATCGTGATCGACGCCGTGCGCTGCTGCAAGCTGGCGCTCGAGCACGGGCTCTCCGGCCAGCTCGACGGCCCGAGCTCGTACCTGATGAAGTCACCGATGCACCAGCGCCCCGACGATCAAGCGCGCGAGCTGACCGAGGAGTTCATCGCCAAGTACGCGCGCATGCCGGATCGCAAGCCCACGCAGGCCGCCGCGGAAACGACATAAATGGGGGCCGCGGAGCGGCCCCTCTCAATGTGCTCGCGGGTGCGCGGGCGGCCTATGGGGCTCGAGATGGTCACGGCCGGCATCTGACTGGCCTCACGGGCACGTCTAGACTGACGCCGTGCCTTCCGAGCGCCTCGCGATTGCGCAGGTGACGCCTTTCGCCTGGGAGACGCCCCACGAGGTCAATACGTACATCGCCCGCGTCTCCGACGAGCTGGCAGGGCGCGGGCACCGAGTCCTGATCATCGCACCCTCGCAGTCGAGCACGCTCGTACGGGAGAGTCGCCGTGCGATTCGAAGCCGGCCCGAGGAGCTGCTGGCGCGCGCTGAGGGCGCGCCGGTAGTGCTCGGCGTCGGCGAGGTCCTCCCGTTCTCGCCTACCACCCGCCGTACGGCTTCGCTCCCTGTCGATGTCGCGCGGACGATCGAAGAGGCGCTCAGATCGCTCACCCTCGACTTGGTCCACGTCCACGAGCCGTTCGCACCCAGCGCCTCGAGCGTCGCGCTCCGCCACTCCCGCGCGCTGAACGTCGGCACCTTCCATGCCCCGACCGAGCGCTTCCTCTCGACCCAGCTCACCGGGGCGCTATCACGCCTGTTTTTCGCGCGCCTCGATGTCCGCACTGCCGATTACACGGCGACGCGCGATCTGATGCGGCGCTTCTTCCCGAGCGAGTATCAGGTGATCGCTCCGGGAGCCGATGTCGTCCCGGCGGCCGGCGCCGCTCCGGGGGCCGATGTCGCTCCGGTGACCGGCGCCGCTCCGGGAGCCGATGTCGCTCTGGTGACCGGCGCCGCTCCGGGAGCCGACGTGACACTGGGGGTTGACCGGAGCGCGAGGGGCGGCGGCGTGTACGCCGTCGGCCGTGGCGGCCCGGTGAAGCTGGCCATGATCGCGGTCGAGGAGCGCGCTGCCACGCGTGCCTTTCTGCGCGCGCTGCGCTTGCTGCCCGCGGATCGCGACTGGCGGGCGACCGTGTGGTCCCCACGCCCGCTGGCCGCCCCGGCGACGCTCGCTCGCGCCCTGCGCGAGCGCGTCAGGTTCGTCGACGCCGGTGAGTGCAGCGAGGCCCAAGTGCTGGCCGGCGCCGACATCGCGGTCCTCGGCTCGGAGGGGATCCGCCCGGTGCCCGCTTGCCTGACGCGCGCGCTCGCCGCTGGCGTGGTACCGGTCGCCTCACGCCTACCGGTGTATGAGGAGGTGCTGCTCGGGGGCGAGGATGGCGAGGCCGGCGCCGGTGACCACGCCGGCCCCGCCGGCCTCGCCGGCCTCGTGTTCGAGCCCGGCGACGTGGAGACCCTCGCCGCGCATCTGGTTAGCTTGATCTCAACGCCCGAGCTGCTCGCAGCATTGCGTGACGGCGCTGCAGAGCTGCGCTCAGCGCAGCGCTGGAGCCGCGTGACCGATGAGCTGGAGGATCTGTTTGCGCGCCTGGTGGCGCGCCGGCACAGCCCGGGCGATGGTGTCGAGCACCGCCGCCTGCGCTCGAGGCTCGCGCCGCGCCCGCTGATCGACGTCGATCTGCACATGCACACAGACCACTCCTACGACTGCGCTACACCCGTCGAGGTGCTGCTGGCCCAAGCGCGGGCGAGGGGCCTCGGGGCGATCGCGATCACCGATCACAACGAGGTCTCAGGTGCCCACGAGGCGCGGGCCAAGGCAAGCGGCGCAAGCGACCTCCAGGTGATCGTCGCTGAGGAGGTCAAGACCGCCGACCAGGGGGAGGTGATCGGCCTCTTCATCGAGGAGCAGATCCCGCGCGGGATGACCCTGCAGGCGACGATCGCCGAGATCAAGCGTCAAGGCGGGCTGGTCTACGTGCCCCATCCCTTCGACCGCATGCACTCGGTCCCCGACTACGAGCACCTACTCGATGTGCTCGACGACGTGGACGCGATCGAGATCTTCAATCCGCGCGTGGCGATCAGCGAGTTCAATGACGAGGCAGTCAGGTTCGCCGCCAAGTACCGCATTCCGGCGGGCGCTGGATCAGACGCCCACGTGCCCCAGGGACTGGGCTCGGTCCGGATCCGGATGCGGGCCTTCGAAGGCCCGCAGGAGTTCCTGGAGTCGCTGCGCGACGCCGACATCCTCCGCAACCCCGCGAGCCTGCTCTACGTCCAGGCCCTGAAGTTCCTGCAAACCAAGGCGCTGCCAGAGTCGGCTCGCAGAGCCTCCCGGGACCGGCGCGTACGCCGCGTCACCGGCCGCGATCGGCCCAAGTCCTGATGCGCTGCGGGCGGCGTGTCGGCGAGCGCGGGCGGCGCAAGTCCTGATGCACCCGCAAGGACAAGCACGCCAGGCGTCCAATCCGGGTGGGGTGCAGGCAACCGACGACGAAATCCGCGAGAAGTACCTCGAGCGGGCAATCCGCGAGCTGAACTCGTTCGCGCGCGCGCTCCAGGCGTGCCCGCACTGTCCCCGCGGTCAGTTGATGCCCGTGCTCGGGTCCGGCCATCCGCAGGCCGACATCTTCATGCTCAAGCACTCCGCTCGGCCCTCGGAGGCCGAGGAGGGAGTCGCCTTCTATGGCCGCGCCGGCAGTGCGCTGATGAAGTCGCTGAAGCGCCTGGCGATCGATCCGCTGGCGGTATACGGGACGCTGTGCGTGAAGTGCCCGGTGCCCGACCCGGCGATGGCCGACCCGGCCTGCGTGGGCCGGCTGGCCGAGGAGCTCGCGATCGTCGCGCCTAAGATCGTGGTTGCGATGGGAGCGGAGGCGCTCGGGGTACTCAATGATCTGAATCTTCCACTCGCACGAGCGGTGGCAGCAGAGCCCGGTTCGCTGCAGCGCCTGACCCCCTCGATCGAAGCCCTGTACGTTCCCAACATCGACGACGCGCTCGACGAGGAGAGCGCCAAGCGCGCGTTCTGGTCGGCATTCAAGGTGCTCGGGCAGTGGTGGATCGATCTGCCGCCGTATTGAGGCTCGCGGCGCCGGCGCGAGGAGGATCGCGAAGCAGTCCCACGGCAAAGCGCCGGCATGCATAACACGTCAAGCGAGACCAATCAGACGAGCCCTGCCGGCCGGACTCGGTTGCCTAGACTCCCCTCTGTGCCTACAGACGCGAACGGATGACCGTCGAGGAGCTGCTCTTGGCAGCGCGGAGCAAGTTGACGCGGCTGACGCCTTACGAGGCCCGGGAAGCAGTGCGCGGGGGAGCGGTGCTCGTGGATATCCGTCCCGATTTTCAGCGCAACCCCGACGGAGCCGTACCGCGTGCGCTGATCGTCCCGCGCAACGTGCTCGAGTGGCGCTGTGACCCCGCTTCGGAGTCCCGTGACCCAGCGGTGAGCGATCCTGAACGGCGGATCATCGTGATGTGCGACGAAGGATACCAGTCGAGCCTCGCGGCCGCGAGGCTGGTCGAGCTCGGCCTGCCGCTCGCCACGGACCTCGCCGGCGGCTTTCAGGCCTGGCGACGCGCCGGGCTTGCAGTCGAGTAGCTTTGCCGTCGGGGGCAATAGCGGTCGGGACCAACGCTCGCGCGGTCCGAGGAGACTGTCCGCGGTCGCCGAGGTGCTCAGCCACCCAGCTCGAGCACGATCTTGCCGAGCTTGCCGCCGGCCGCGAAGCGATCGTACGCCTCGGAAGCCTGCTCGAGGGGATACGTCGCGGCGACCGGGACGCGCACCGTGCCCGAGGCGAGCAGTGGGAGCACCGAGCGCTCCAGCGCCCGGGCCGTCAGGGCTTTCTCCTCCAGCGGTCGCGCACGCAACGTCGAGGCGAGGATGGCCCCGCGCTTTGACATCAGGGCCCCCAGGTTGAGCTCACCCTTGGCCCCCGCTCCGATTCCGATCACGACGATCCGCCCGCCGATTGCGAGCGCGCCGACGTTCGCGGCCAGGTTGGGCGCGCCGACCAGCTCGAGCACCACGTCGAACGGTCCGTGCTCGCCGAAGCCCTCGGGCTCGATCGCCTGCGCTCCGAGCCCTTGCACCTGATCGCGTAGGGGTTCGTTACGGACCGTCGCGGTGACCCTTGCGCCCGCCGCTCGCGCGAGCTGAATCGCGGCGCTGCCGACCCCCCCCGCACCACCATGGACGAGCAGGCGCTCTCCGAGCTTCAACCCCGCCTGGGTGAAGATCGCGTCGTGTGCGGTGGTGAAGACCTCTGGCGTCGCGCCCGCGGCGGGCCACTGCAGTGCGTCCGGCACTGGCACGAGCACCCGCTCGTGGACCACGGCCAGCTCGGCCTGGCCACCACCGGCGACGATCCCCATCACGCGGTCGCCGGGTGCGAAGCGCTGCGCGCCGGGGCCACACGCGAGCGCCTCGCCCGCCAGCTCGAGGCCCGGGATGTCCTGCGGCGCCCCCGGCGGCGCGGGGTAGCGCCCGCGGCGCTGGAGCATGTCGGCGCCGTTGAGGCCCGCGGCCCTCACCCGCACGAGCACCTCGCCTGAGCCGAGGACCGGGTCGGGATGCTCCTCGATCTGGAGCTCTCCAGCTCGAATCGTGACCGCGCGCATCAGGCCGTAAACCCTACTCGCGTAGCGCCACGCACTCGTGCGCCACCGCCGTCATCACCGGCGCGCGGGGCCATCCAGGATCGCCACGCACTCGATGTGCGGGGTCTGCGGGAACATGTCGACGGGTGCCACACGCCCGAGCTCGTAGCCCGCCTCTACGAGCTGCGCGGCATTGGGCGCCAGGGTCGTCGGGTTGCACGATATATACACGATCCGCTTCGGCGCGGTCTCGATGATCCGCCTGACCACCTTCTGCGAGAGGCCTGCCCGGGGCGGATCGATGACAAGCACCTCCGGACGGCCGGCCTGCTCAGTCAGCTCGCGCAGCGCGAGGCGCACGTCGCCGGCGAAGAAGCGCGCGTTGTCGATCTCGTTGCGCCTCGCGTTGGCGATCGCGTCGGCGACCGCCTCCTGGGCGAGCTCAAGCCCCCACAGCTCCGCGACCCGCGGGGCGATCAGCAATCCGATCGTCCCGATCCCGCAGTAGAGGTCGTACACACGCTCAAAGCCACCGAGCCCGGCGAGCTCGATCGCCAGCGCGTAGAGCCGCTCGGCCATCTCCGTATTGGTCTGGAAGAACGCCTGCGGGGAAATTCGCAAGCGCATCCCACCGAGCTCCTCCTCTAGCCGCTCGCGCCCGGCCAGCAGCTCGGTCTCGCCCCCCTGGGTCGTCTCGCCGACGTCGTGCAGGCGCGTCCAGAGCACGCTGTCGCCAGGGGCCGCGAGCGCCGCCAACCCATCGCGGTCGAGATCTCCCGCGCTGGTCACGAGCCGGATCTGGAGCTGGCCGCTCCGCCGGCCCTCCCGCACGACGAGGTTGCGCAGGAAGCCTTTCCCGGTGCGCCGATCGAAGGCGTCGAGGCGCTGATCCCGGCACCAGGCAGCGACGCGCTCGCGTACCGCGTCGGCGGCCTCGGAAGCCAGCAGGCACTCCGTGACCTCGACGATCTCCTGCCAACCTCCCGGTGCATGGAACCCGCACACGAGCCGGCCCGCGGTGGAGGGCTGGTCCGCGCCGGTGGCGGTGGCAGGTTGGCCCGTGGCCGCGGTGGCGGTGGCAGGTTGGCCCGTGGCCGCGGGGGCGGTGGCGGCGGCGGTGGCGGTGCCGAACGAGTACTCGAGCTTGTTGCGGTAGCGCCACTGTTCGACCGCGGGCACGATCGGCTCCAGCGAGAACCCATCGAGGCGCCCGATCCGCCGCAGCGCGTCCTCCACCTGGGCCTGCTTGACCTCGAGCTGGCGCTCGTAGCGGAGCACCTGCCACGGTGCGCCCGGGTGCTCGGCCAGTGGTGGCACCCGATCGGGGCCCGGCTCGAGAATCTCGACCACCCGCGCCTGGGCATACGCGCGCTTGGCCTTGCCCACCACCACTCGCACACGGTCGCCTGGCATCCCACCTGCCACGAACACGACATAGCCATCGAGACGCGCGACACCCGCCCCGCCGAATGCGAGCGAATCGATGCTCAGCTCCAGCTCGGCGCCCCGGGAAGGCCTGGTTGCCTTGGTCGATGCTTGGTCCATCGACCCAGGATGGCAGGCACGACCAATGCACGATTTTCGGGGCAGCCCGATCCGCCTTGCGGGTAAGCCGCGATCAGGACGACCAGCGGCGGCGTAACCCGCGACAGGTCCCCTCAGTCCACACTGCCGTCCGAGGCGATCCCCTGGCTCGTGACGGAAAGAACTTGTGCGAGGCGATCGAAGTCAATCAAGTCTATCCGCCGCCGGACACACCGGGCCTCAGACGAAGGGACGACAGACCTGGGCTCAGCCGCCGTCTTCCAAGAGCCGCTCATAAACCCTGTAGCGCTTGACGATCCTGCCGCCCATCGCCTCCATGCCGCGGTTCATTGCGCGGTTGGTCTCGAGGATCCAGCCCATCTCGCCACCGGTGCGCCGGGTGCGCCCGGCGACGTCGAAGTGCTCTAGGTACAGCGCCGCGCCGACCCCCGTGTGCCGATACTCGGGGAGCACCCCGAGGAAGCCGACGCGAACACGGTCGATGATCCGCCCCTTGTTGAGGAAGTACCACCAGCCGAGGGGCAAGAGGCGCCCCCGCATCTTCTTGAGCACCTGGTTGATGTCGGGCAGGGTGATCGCCATCGCCACGGTCTCGGTGTCGTTCTCGGCGATCATGAACCAGTCGCGGTCATAGACGAGCTGAAGGGTGAGCGCAAGCTCGTCGAGGTCCTGCTTGGAGTACGGGACGAAGTCCCAGTTCCTCGACCACGCGGCGTTATAGACCTTGGCGAACTCGTCGAGCTCGCGGCGCAGGTGGCGCCGCGACATCTTGCGGATCCTGATGCCGTGGCGGCTGCTCGCCCGTTCTGCGAGCTTGGGCAGAGCTGGAAGCATGTTCGTGCGATCGGCGAAGTAGAGCTCCCACATCAAGAGGTCCATCGCCTTCTGCAGCCCGGCCTCCTCACAGCGCTGCTGGTAGTACGGCGGATGCCAGGGCTGCTTGATCATCGGCTCGCGCTCGAAGCCCTCGATCAGCACACCCGACTCGTCGTTCATCGAGAAGTCCATCGGGCCCACCATCCGCTCGCGCCCGCGCGAGCGCAGCCACGCCGCCGCTGCGTCTAGCAGCACCTGCAGGACCTCGGGGTCGTCCTCGAGCTCCAGGAAGCCGAACATCCCCCAGCGGTTGTGGTGGAAGTCGTTGAACGCGTGGTTGACCTGCGCCGTGATCCGCCCGAGCACCCTGTCACCCCGGCGCGCAAGGAAGTACTCGGCCTCGCCGTGGGTGAAGTAGGCGTTGAGCTTGCGGGTGAGGAAGATGTAGCGCTCGAGCTTCAGCGGCGCAATCCACGGCGTTCCAGCGTGGAGCCGGAACGGAAGCGCGACGAACTCACGCAGATCGCGAAGCCCGCGGACCTGATCGACCCTGATCGACATCGAGCGCACCGTAGCGCTCAGTCGCGAACCGCGATTCGGAGTGCCAACGACCCCCCTTTCATCTGCGCGCGCGGCCCGCGGGCCGCGCGCGGGGCTCCCCGCCGTGCGGCTAGCACCCGGCCGCGACGAGCTCCAGGCGATTGCCCCACGGATCCTCGGCGTAGAACCGCCGGACGCCGGGGAGCCTTCTGTCCCAGTGGATCGGCGTGCCGGCGCGCGCGAGTCGCTGCGCGAGCGCGTCGAGCTGGTCGCCGGCGACCAGCAGTGCCGGATGCGCCTTGCGGGCCGGCACGAAAGGCTCTACGGCCCCGACGTGGAGCTGCTGGGGGCCGAGCGTGAACCAGGCCCCACCCCGGACCTGGAGAGACTCAGGCCTGGGCACCTCCGCCAAGCCGAGCAGCTCACCGTAGAAGCGCCGCGCCGCGGGCTCGCAGCCGGGGGGAGCGGCGACCAGCACGTGATCGAGGCCAAGCACGCACTCCGAGACCTTCGGCGCCGAGCGCGCAGCCGGTCCACGGCGCCCTCGGGTGCTCACCCTACTGTCCCACCAAGCACCACGCGCTTGCCCGTGAAGTCGATCGTCACCTCGCCGAACGTGGCCATGACCGGGGCGCCGAGGAGGCCGACGATCTTCCCCTTGCTCAGGTCGGTGATGCCGTTGAGCGAGCTGACCGCGATCGTCGCCGGCAGCGTCACGCCGCCCGCCGTCCAATCGCCGATCCGCACCGGCGTGATCATCGTCGAGCACCCTATCCCGAGGGCCTTGCGGCTCTCGCCGGCGGCCTTTAGGCCCAGCCGCTTGGCCACGCGCGAGTCGATTGTCGTGCTGCCCGCACCGGTGTCTATCTGGTAGCCGACCGGCTTCCCGTCGATCGCGGCTTGCACGAGCACGATCACCCCGCCGCTGGGCAAGCGCCCGATCACCGCCGGCAGGCCTTGACCGCCGCTCGGCGCCTTCCCGCCGAGGGTCAAGCGCTTGCCCACGAAGTCGAGCGTCATGGTCCCAAAGCGCGAGAGCACGTCAGCGCCGAGCAGGCCACCGAACGGGAGCCCCTGGTAGGTCGTGCCGGCGAAACCGGTTGTTTCGGAGGCAACCGTCATCGCCGGCAGCGTCGCGCCGCCGAGCTTCCAGTCCGAGATCGCGACCGGCTGCGCGAAGCTCTTGGCGCACAACGCGGTCAGCGTGGTCGCCGGGCCGCGGTCCGGGAGAGCCAGCGCCTGCGCGACTGTGGAATCCACGATCGTGCTCGTCGCGCCCGTGTCGACCTTGAAGATATACGGCTGACCCTTGATCGTCAGCTTGACAAACCCGGCGTCGACGCTGCCCTGCGCGTTGCGAATAATCGCCGCCGGGACCACGATACGTGCGGGCGGGTGCGCAGCCGGGCCCGTGACCCCGGGCGGCCTCGTCGCAGCAGTCGTGCTCGTGGCCGCGGTCTTGCTCCTCGCCGCCGGCGTACGGCCGGCGGAGCGCTGGCCGGAGCTGCCGCAGCCGATTACGGCCGCGACCGCGACCGCGACCGCCGTCACCCCCAGCACCGTCAGTCCGTACCGCACATCGATCTCCTCGCTGTTGATGGCTACGACGGCTGTCAGGTGCTGGCTGAGAGGCCCACCGCTTCGCCAAGCGAACCTCGTCCTTTACGCGTGAGCACAAGCAGCCGGCGGGCGAACGCGATTGAACAGTACGTTATCCGCGAGGCGCCGCGCGCACACCAGTCGCGCCGAGCATCGGCCCCGGTTCCTGCGGACCAGCTACGTGCTCAGCCGCGTGCGGTCCGCCGGCGCAAGAAGGCGAAGAATCCCCACATCAACAGTCCGAACACCACGCCCCCGATCGCGGCGCTTGCTACGTCGCGCCCGAGCGAGTGATGCGCCGATGTCACCGCACTAAAGATCCCTATCAGAATGGCGAACAGCAACCCCTGTACGACGGCAAGTCCGATCGGGTGGACATTGCCCCAAGTACGCATCCCAGGTGAACCGCCAAGCAACCAGTAGCGGCTAGATCCCGAGCGTCTGTCGTTTCCCTGCGGACTCATTCGTGCTCCTCTCGATGGTTTGTCATCTCGACTGGTCAGCCTCTTGCGGTGAGCGGGCCGGAGGCATGCCCCGTCGCGGGCTGTCGCGGCCTGCGCTCCGGCTCCTGCTCCTGCTCGGCGTCACCCACGATCTCGCGCAGCGCGGCCACGTGGGCACCAAACGCCTTGCGGCCCTGCGGGGTGAACGCCACCCACACTCGCTGGCGGGCGTCACGCTTGGCACGCCGCGAACGTAGGTAACCGGCTTGCGCCAGCACCGCGAGTTGCTTGGAGAGGACCGAATCGCTGAGCGAGAGCGTGTCGCGCAGAGTCCCGAACTCCAGCTCCTTGACGGCGGCCAGCAGCGCGCAGATGCGCAGCCGGTGAGGGGCGTGGATCGTGGAATCGAAGCGGGCCGGACTACTCATGGCGCGCGCCGCCACAACGCTCCGAGGCGAGGACCGAAGATCACGATCAACGCCCCCAGCGCGAAGAAGCCGAGCGGCCCCTGTCCCACGTGTGAAGCCTCGTTCGTGAGCTCTACTCCCCCCAGCACGATCGCGATGAAGACGATCCACACCCGGAGCGGGCGGGCCGGGGGCCGCGTGAGCCGCGTGATGACCCCCGAGCGCCGCTGCACGGCGAAGGCCAATACGAAGATCACCGCCAGCACCAGCAGCTCCACGACGATCCGCTCCGCGCCCCGGAGTAGCTGGGCGAGCCCCGTGAGCACCTGACACAGCCCGAGGATCCAGTACACCCACGTCGGCGGCTCGATCAGGGCCAAACGGCGCCGTGCCACCCCGATGCAGACAAGCGCGTCGCGAGCACCTTCGCTTCCCGGAGGAAGACCGTCAGTTTCCATCGTGGAAAGACTAGCGACGACTTACCACTGCGTCAAGTCACGGGGCCGCTATCGCTTTCCAGCCTGTCAGCACCTCCAGCAGCGCCTTCTGCGCGTGACGGCGATTCTCGGCCTGATCCCAGATCCGCTGGCGCTCCCCATAGAGCACCTCGGCGCTGATCTCCTCGCCGGGATGCGCGGGCAGGCAGTGCAGCGCGATCGCACCGGGCGCCGCCAGCCCCAGCAGGTCCTCGTCGAGGCGGTAGGGGGCGAGCGCGCGGCGGCGCTCCTGCGCTGATTGCAGATCGTCGTTCATGCTCACCCAGACGTCGGTGTAGACGGCGTCGGCTCCTACCACCGCTTCGTGCGGGTCGCGCAAGAGCTGCGCGCCGGCGACCGGCTCCAATTCGTACCCGGGTGGCGATGCCACGCGCACCTGCACCGCCGCCAGGCCGCCGAGGATCGCGAGCGACCGCGCGACGTTGTTGCCGTCACCGACGTAGGCGAGCGTCAGCCCTTCCAGCCGCCCGAACGCCTCGCGCAGGGTCAGCAGGTCGGCGAGCGCCTGGCATGGGTGATGGCGTGTGGTGAGCATGTTGAGCACGGGGACGCTCGCGGCGCCGGCGAGCTCGGCCACAAGCTCGTCGGGCCCCGTGCGGATTCCGATCGCGGCGACATGGCGCGAGAGCACGAGCGCCGTGTCACGGACCGATTCCCCGCGGCTGAGTTGCAGATCGCCGCTGCGCAGCAACATCGGGTGCCCGCCCAGCTCCGTGATGCCTGCTTCGAAGGAGACCCGGGTGCGCGTCGAGGGCCGTTCGAAGATCAAGGCCACCGTCCGGCCGGTCAGCGCGTCCGATCCCAGCGGCGACATCTTGAGCTCCGCTGCGCGCACCAGCAGCGCCTCCAGCTCGGCGGCGCTCAGCTCGGCTCCGGTGAGGAAATGGCGCGGGTGGCGCGGGTGGCGCGTCAAGCGCGGCAGTGTACGTTGCGTGCCAACCCGTGCCGCTGCGAGTGCTGACCTGGAACCTGCTGCATGGGCGCGCCGTGCCATCCGCCGGACGTGACCTGCGGGGGGACTTCGCGTCCGCACTAGCGGGCTGGGAATGGGACGTCGCCCTGCTACAGGAGGTTCCGCCGTGGTGGCCGCCGTGGTTGGCCACCACGCTCCGGGCTCGGGCGCGACTGGTGCTGACCTCGCGCAACGGCCTCTTGCCCGTGCGCCAGGCAGTCGCGATTCGCTGGCCTGACCTGATCAAATCCAACGGCGGCGGCGCGAACGCGATCCTCGTCCGCGACCATGAGATCGCACAGCACCGCACGCTTCGTCTCTGCCGCCGGCCCGAGCGTCGCTGGCTGCAGGCCGTGAAACTGACGGATGGGCCCTGGGTGGGCAACCTGCACGCGACGGTCCACGACGCCGCCGGGGCGTTGCGAGACGGCAGGCTCGCGGCCGAGACCACGCTCGCCTGGGCCGCCGGCGCCCCGGCGGTGCTCGGCGGGGACTTCAACCTCCGCGTCCGCGAACTGGCGTTGGACGGGTTCACCTACGCGGGCGGCCACGACGTCGATCACGTGTTCACAACCCCGGGCCTCAGCGCGACCGGGAACGCCGAGGTCCTAGATCGCGGCCCTCTGTCCGACCACGCACCGGTGGCGATCGAGTTGGAGGTCGTTCACCGATCTGAAGAGTGACCCGCGCGGCGGTGATCCGTTGGCTGGCGAGTGCCGTATGGCGCCCGGACAGATGCATGCACCTTCACACTGCCAGCGGAAATGAGTCGTTGCACCGCGAGGCTCGCGGGCCTGTCGCGGGATCTTGTTCCTGTGAGCTGTTGGCGCGTGGGGACAAGCGGGGATCAGAGGACAAGCCCTCTGGGCTGAAAAGGGGTTTGTGCTGTGATCCTCGCCTAGCGATGACGAGAAGCCAAGCTCCCAGGGGCCGAGGGGGGGGTTTGTGCTCTGATCCCCGCTTCAGCCAGCAGCTGCGCCTCACGTCTGGTCGTGCCCGAGGCCACGGCCGCCTAACCTACGCCCCTACGTCTATCCCCGCGGCACCCGCAACCCGAAGCCGCGCAGGACCAGCAGCGCCTTCTCGCCGAGCGTTCCGCGCCCTGGCAGGACGCCTAGCTGTACCGCCGCGCCGTAGAGGTCGAAGAAGGCCCGCACGCGGTAAAGCAGGTTCTGCTCGAGCTCGAAGTAGAAGACGCAGTGCGCGACAAGGAAGCGGTTAGTCGCCGGGAGGCCCTCCAGCGGTGCCTTGTGGGTCCCCAGCAGCTTGCAGGGGGCAGCGACGAAGCGCCCGTTGCTCAGACGCTCGCCGGTCCGCTCCAGGCGCGCGTCGGGAAACCCCATCCAGAGCCGCTCGGCGTGCCAGCCGAGCTCCTGGGCACCCTCCAGCGGCTCCTCGGTGAGCGGGTCCTCGTAGTGCAGGCCGGGGGCGCACAACTCAATAAACGCATCAGCATCCTTACCCGACCAAGCGGCTTCCCAGCGGTCGATCAACTCGTCAACCGTCATCTCCCGACGCGTGAGGGCGAGAGCACCGCAAGGCCCTCCTGGGGCGTCGACGCCTGCGCGTGGCCCCGGCGCGGGATCCGGCCAGCCCCGCGGGCGAGCATTCCCGCCTGCACCCCAAGTCCGATTGCGCGCGCCATCGCAGCCGGATCGTGTGCGCGGGAGATCGCGCTCGCGCACAGTACGGCGTCGCACCCCAGCTCCATCGCCAGAGCAGCGTCCGATGCTGTCCCGACCCCGGCGTCCAGGACAACGGGCACCTCGGCGCGCCCCACCATCAGCGCGATGTTGTAGGGGTTGCAAATCCCCATGCCGCTGCCGATCGGGGAGCCGAGGGGCATCACGGCGGCAGCGCCGATGTCCTGCAGCCGCCGCGCCAGCACAGGGTCATCGGTGGTGTAGGCGAGCACTACGAAGCCGTCGTCGACGAGCGCCTCGGCGGCCGCGAGCAGCTCGACGGCGTCGGGCAAGAGGGTTCGCTCGTCACCGATCACCTCGAGCTTGATCCAATCGGTCCCGAACGCCTCACGCGCGAGTCCGGCGGTGATGATCGCGTCGCGGGCAGTGAAGCAGCCGGCAGTGTTGGGCAGGACCCCAACACCGGCATCGTCGAGCACGTCGAGGATCGAACCGCGCGCGCCCGGATCCAGGCGCCGCAGCGCGATCGTGCAGAGCTCGGCGCCCGAAGCGGCCAGCGCCTGCGCGAGTAGCTCGTGGCTCGAGAAGCCGCCGCTGCCGAGAATCAGCCGCGAACGAAGCTCACGGCCGGCGATCACGAGCGGTGCCACCAGCGTTGCGTCGTACTCGTCGCCCGCGGCCGGGAGCGATCGGTCCGCCGTTGTGGCGTGCTCGTCCCCTCTGATCGGAAGCGGTTGATCCATCGTGCTCATCCCCCCGCAACCGCGGCGAGGATCTCGACGCCGTCGCCGTCGCGCAGCCCGGCGCTCTCCCACTGACCGCGCGCCACCACCTCGCCGTTGACGGCGACCGCCACCCCGCGTGCGCCCGGAAGGAGATCGAGCTGGGCGAGCACGCTGGCCACCGTCGCCCGCGACGGAACCGCACGCTGCTCGCCATTGACGGTCACGAGCATCATCGGCCTCCCACAGACGCGGCCATCGCTCAGCCTCCCACCGGCGCTGCTCCCGCTGCCACCGACGCGCCCACCGCCCCGGCCGGCGCGGCCATCGCTCGGCCTGCCGCGGGGGCTGCCTCAAATCGCTGCGGGGAAAATGCCTCCGCCAGCTCACAGTCGTCCGGCCCTTCTCCTAGCACCCCGGTGAGCACCATCTCCGCCGTGATCGGGGCCAGGAGCACGCCGTTGCGATGGTGGCCGGTCGCCCAGTGCAGCCCCGGCAGCGTCCCGGGGCCGATCAGGGGCGCGTTGTCAGGGGTGGCGGGGCGAAGCCCCGCGGAGCACTCGTCGAGCTGGAGCTCGGCGAGACCCGGCAGCAACTCGAGTGCGTCGCGCAGCAACTCCCACACCGCCCCGGCGGTGACCGTGGTGTCGAACCCGCGCTCCTCCATCGTCGCGCCCACAACGTAGCGCCCGTCGCCGCGGGGAACCACATAGCCCTCCCGCATGCGCAGCACCTGCGTGAGCAGGCCCGGACCAGCCGGATCGTGGAGGCGCAGGATCTGGCCCTTGACGGGGCGAATTGGAACCGATGCCCCGGGCTGTACTCCCCTGATCTTGGTGGACCAGACCCCGGCGGCGATCGCCACGTGCTCGGCATCCACGCGCTCCCCCCCACGCAGCGAGACGCCTGCGACACGCCGGCCTCCCAGCAGCGCCAGCTCGGCGCCATGTGCCCCGGTGCGCAGCTCTCCGCCAGCGCGGCGAAGCGCCTGCGCAAGCGCCGCGGTCAGGGAGCGCGGATCGACCGCGTGATCACCGGGCACATCGAGCGCGAGGCGCAACGACGGAGCAAGGGAGGGCTGTGCTCGCCGCGCCTCGCTGGCGCGCAGTCGCTCCACGGCCAGTCCGAGGCTGCGCCGCATCGCCAGCTCTCGCTCGAGCGCCTGCGCCTCGTCGCCGTCGCGCGCCACGACGAGCGTCCCGCAGCGCAGGTACCCGGGATCGAGGCCCGATGCCTGCGCCAGCTCGGTTACGAAGGCTGGATATGCGCGCGCGCCGGCCAGCCCCAAGCGCAGCAGCGCCTCTTCGCGAGGGTCGGCCTCGGTGATCGGCGCGAGCATTCCGGCTGCGACCCAGGAGGTGCTCCCACCGGGTTCGCCGCGCTCGAGCACCGTCACGCGCAACCCGCGCTGGGCCGCTCGCCATCCGAGCGCCAGCCCGATCACACCGCCGCCTACGACGGCTAGGTCAAATGATCTGCGGTGGTTGGTCAAGTCAGCGCCTGAGCTAATGCTAGCGCGGTCGCCTGGCACACTTGGCCGATGCTCGATCGCCGTCAGCGCCTGGCCGCAGCACGCCTGTACCTCGTCTGCGACGAGCAACCCGATCGCTTCCTCGCCGCGGCGCTGCGCGGGGGCACCGACATCGTCCAGCTGCGGATGAAAGGTAGCTCGGAGGATGCGATCCTCGCCACCGCGGCGCGCTTTGCCCGCGTATGCGCAGCGCACGGAGCGCTGTTCATCCTCAACGATCGATCCGATCTAGCGCTGGAAGCGCAAGCGGACGGCGTGCACCTCGGCCAGGATGACACCCCTGGCGCCCGCGCACGAGCGCTGCTCGGTCCCGATCGGCTGGTGGGGCTCTCGACCCACGAACCCGATCAAGTCGACCGGGCCAGAGACTGTGACTACATCGGGGTCGGTCCGGTATACGCGACCCCGACCAAGCCCGGGCGGGCGCCGGTGGGCCTGGATCTCGTGCGCTACGCAGCGCGCAGCGCAGCGCTCCCGTTCTTTGCGATCGGGGGCATCGACGCCGGCAACGTGTCTCTGGTGCGTGATGCCGGAGCGCGCCGTATCGCCGTCGTGCGCGCGCTGACCGGCGCCCGGGAACCACAGTCTGCGGCGCGCGCGCTGCGCGCCGCACTCCTGGCTCAGCCCGCGATCGAAGCAGCTCAGAACGAAGCCGGCGGCGTGAAGCGGTCCCAGAGGGAGCCCAGCCTTGGCCGCGCCTAGCCGCGCCGAGCAGCGCAACGCCGCCGTCAGAGCCGAGCTGACGCCGCTGGCGCCAGGGGAGCGCCCGGCGTCGGTCACGGTGGGCGCCGTGATCGCGGCTGTGCTGTTCACCGCCAACGTGGTCCTCTTCGCCGTCGGCACCGTGAGCACCAAGAGCATCGGCGCAACGCGAACGGGCACTCTCACGGCGCCCGCGGTGATTTACGGACTCCTGATGCTGGTCTTTGCGGCCGGTATGTGGCGAACGCGCTACTGGGCGGTGCTCGGGTTCATGGTCATGTTGCTGATCACGATCCTCGCGGCGACGCTCGCGCTGATGCGCGCCAGCAACCTGCTCGGCTTCGTGATCCCGCTCGTCGTGATCGGGGGTGCCGGCACGCTGTTCTACAAGCTCATCAGAGCGCTGAGCAGGATCCAGATGCCAGCCGAGCCCGAGCGCGAGCCGGAGTGAGAAATTCTGGAAGGCCCTGGACGCTCCTGGTGAGCGTTCGGATAGGCTCCGGGCGCTGATGCCCGCCTCCTCTTACGACTGCGTGGTGATCGGGTCGGGCCCTGGCGGCTACGTTGGCGCGATCCGCGCGGCCCAGCTCGGGATGAAGACGGCCGTGATCGAGCAGGACAAGGTCGGCGGTCGCTGCCTGAACTACGCCTGCATCCCCGCGAAGGCCGTCCTGCGCGTCGCCGACGTGCTCTCCGAGGTGCGCGGAGCGGGTGACTTCGGGATCAGCGTCGGCGAGCCGCAGGTGGACTACGCGGCCGTTGGCGCGCGTCGTGAGAAGGTTGTCGGCACCCTCACCGGGGGCGTCGCGAGCCTGCTCGAGAAGAACCGGATCGAGCTGATCGAAGGTCACGGCGCGCTGGCGGCCAGCGGTGGCGTCGAGGTCGCGGGCCAGACGCTCAGCGCGAGGACGGTAGTGCTCGCGACGGGCTCTATCGCCAGGACGATCCCCGGCGCGCAGTTCGGGGGCCGGGTGATCAGCACCGAGGAGGCGTGGGCGCTGCCCGAGCTGCCGAGGAGCCTAGCGATCGTCGGGGCCGGCGCGTCGGGCGCGGAGATCGCCTCCGCCTACGCTCGCTTCGGCGTCGAGGTGGAGCTGTACGAGGCGCTGGAGCGCGTGCTCCCGACCGAGGATGCCGAGATCTCCAAGGTCGTCGACCGGGGGCTGAAGCGCCAGGGGATCACGATTCATACCGGCACGCTCGTCGAGAACGTCGAGTCGACGGGCCGCGGGGTGAAGTTCACCTCCCGCGAGACGCGTGACCCCAGCTCCTCGCCCGCAGGCGAGGAGCTCGCAAATGAAGCCGATTGGCTGGTGATCGCTGCGGGGCGGGGCCCCGATGTCGAGTCCCTCGCACTCGATTTGGCAGGCGTGAAGCTCGCGCCGGGCGGACTGATCGAGGTCGACGGGGCACTGCGCACGAGCGCCACTGGGATCTATGCAATCGGCGACCTCGTCCACGGCCCTGCGCTCGCTCACAAGGCCTCTGAGGAGGGAGTGATAGCGTCGCAGGACGCCGCCGGCATCCAGACCCATCCGATCGCGTACATCGACATCCCCCGGGCCACCTTCTGCGCCCCGAACGTCGCGAGCTTCGGTCTGACCGAGGCACAGGCCCGCGAGCAGGGCCACGACGTGGTGGTGGGCAGGCTCCAGTACGGCGCGGTCGGCGCCGGCACCATCTACGGCGACCGCACGGGAATCGTCAAGATCGTCGGCGAGAAGAAGTACGGAGAGCTGCTCGGCGCCCACATCGCGGGCACGCGGGCTACCGAGCTGATCGGGGAGCTGGTGCTCGTGCGCAGCCTGGAGGGCGGGTTTCCGGAGATCGCGCGCGCGATCCACGCTCACCCCACGTTTTCTGAAGCGGTGATGGAGGCCGCGCGCGCCGCCGACGGCTGGCTGATCCACGGTTGAGCTCGGCTCGAGTGCCACCGCCGGAGCGCAATCGCTACCTCGGTGCGCCACTGCCACCCCCACCTTCACCGCCCTCATCGCCGGCGCAGCCGATCTTCTACTACGACTTGGGCAATCCGGAGTGCTACCTGGTCGCCGAGGGGATCATGTCGGCGCTCCCGGTGGCGCCCGAATGGGAGCCGGTGCTCGCCACCGAACTGGGAGGGGCGGCCCGGGTCCTCGATTGGTGCAAGCTCGAGCGGCTCATCGTCGAGCAGCGGCTGCAGCCGCTGCGCTTGCCTGCGCCGTGGCCGCCGGACACGCGCCTGGCGATGCTCGCCGCCACGTATGCCAAGCGCATCGGCCGCACGGTGGCATTCTCGCTGGCGGCCTACCGGCAGGCATTCGCCGGCGGGCGCGATCTGGGTCAGCGCGACACGGTGCTGATCGCCGCGGCCGCGTGCGAGATCCATCCCGCGGCGCTGCTGAAGGGGATCGCGCTGCGCTCGGTGGCCGGGGCGCTCGGAGAGGCTGGCGCGCGCGCGCGGCGCGCCGGCGTGGTCTCGCTGCCGGCGATCGAGGTGGGCGGCCGGATCTTCGAAGGCGATCTGGTGCTCGCCGGCGCTGCCGGCGAGCTGGGAGCGCGGCTGTGAGGCACGCTTGGCGCCGGCGTGACGCTCGGAGCGCCGCGATGACGCTGGCTCGGGCGGCGTGACACTCGGAGCGCGGTTGTGAAAGCCAACCGCGCCTTTCACCTGATCGTCTCGCGGGAAGGCGCCGAGCCGGCGTTCCTCGCCGATCGCGGGCGCCTTGACCGGATCGAAGTCGTCTCGGTCGACGATGGCGAGGTGGTCCTCTACTGGGAGCTCCCCGCCAAGCAGGGCGCGAAGCTCTTGCGCGAGCTGCGCGCCGACCTCGTCGGCCTCGACGCCGAGGACTTCATCCGGGCCTGGGCAGGAGCGGACGCCGACTGAGGCCCCGCAGCGGCTATCTTGCGCAGGATGGCCGACCGCGCGCCAGCTCCGGCCGCGCTCAGCGCCACCAAGGGGCAGATACGGGTGCTGGAACCAAGCCGCGCACAGCTTACGATCGCGCGGCGGAGCGCCCAGGCGAGAGCGACCGTGCCCGATCTGGAGCTCGATCTGGACGTGGACATGTCGGCGTGCGCTGCGTTGCGCCACGAGCAGGGGTACTCGGTGACCGCGATGCTGGTCAAGGCGTGCGCCCTGGCGCTGCGCGAGGTCCCCCGCGCCAACGGCGCGTACCGCGACGGACGCTTCGAACTCTACTCGCGCGTCAACGTGGGAGTCACGATCTTGACCGAGGATGCGTACGCGAGCCCAACTGTGCTCGATGCAGACCGCAGGTCGCTGGGCGAGCTGACCGAGCAGATCGAAGTCCTAGCTCGCCGCGCCCGGCGCGGCGAGCTCACCCCACCGGAGCTCGCCGGCGCGACGTTCACGCTCTCGAACCTGGGGATGTACGGCGTGACGCGCTCCACCACGATTCTCAGCCCCGCTCACGCCGGTGCACTCGTCGCGGGGGCGATCCGAGAGGTCCCCGTCGTCCGCGGCACAGCTATCGTGCCGGGCCAGATGATGACCCTGACGCTCGCCTGTGACCACCGCATCCTGTACGGCACGCAGGCGGCCCACTTTCTCGCGGCCACCGGCGCGCTGCTGGCGAGGGCGGCGCTGTGAACGATGAGGTGCTCGAGCAGGCAGCTGCCCAGATCGCGCAACACGGGCGCGACGCGCTCGTGGCGCGTCTGCGCCCCGCCTTCGAGGAGGCAGCGGCTGCCCACGCCGACGTGCTGGAGATCGGGCCCGAGCAGCTCGAGTCGATGGTGCAGGAGGCTGCCGACAGCGCCGACGGGCTCCAGTGGCGCCGTGCGCTCGCCGCGGTCGCCAGCGAGGAGCTCGGAATCAGCCTGGGCGAGGCGCTCGGTCATCCGGTGCTCACGCGGGCGCAGGAGATCGCGGGCGCGCCCTCCTACGAGGAGAGCCTCGCCAGCCTAGACGCAGCAGTCCGCGAGACCGGCCCGTCCGCCAGCGCTGGGAGCACAGGCGGGCCCGCAGGCGCTGCGGGCGCGGGTCGGCCCGCAGGCGCTGCGGGCGCGGGTCAGCCCGCCAGCGCTGCGGGCGACAATGAGGCCGGCGGCCCACAAGCCCCGGCTCCCCCCGACCAGAGCGAGCAAACCACGCAACACGCCGCGCAGGCCACCCAACAGCCCGAGCAGCCGGCCAAGAACGTTCGCGACACCCAACCGCCCGAGATCTTCTCACCACCGCTGCGACTGCCCGCGATCCACCTCGCGGGAATCGCCAAGCTCTCACCGGGTCAAGGCCACATTACGCTGCGGTTGTCCGAGCAGGGACTCGACATCGTCCGCGGATCCAGCGACGGCGCCTTGGGACGCCTTCGCTGGGAGGACATCTCCGCGCTGGAAGTTCCAGACGCACGCGGCCGGCTGCGCCGGCGCCAAAAAAAGGGGGGTGCCCACCTGCTGATCCGTGCGCGGCGGGGAGACGCCAGCTTCGAGATCCCGAGCCTAGCGCCCGATCAGCTCCGTGCGCGGCTCGCCCCCGCGCTCGAGCGGCTACGACGCTGAGCTGCGCAGAGGCGCTCCGCCGCCGCCCGGCGACGAGCCGCGGAGCGGCGACGACGGGCTTACCGGCCAAGCCCGAGCGCCGGCCGGGAGGCCGGAGAAGAAGCTCCAGATCGTGCAAGCGGCGCAAATCGCTGACGGAGGCCCCGGGTCGGGCGGCGTTGCGCCGGGCCACTGGTGATGCCCGGCCGCGATCTTGATGTGCTCGACGCGCACGCCGCCCGCGCACCCCTGCCAGCGGTAGATCGTCGCGCCGGGCGCCAGCGCACGCACTCCCGCGCGCGGCGAACAGCGGTCGCGAGCCACCCAGGCATTGACGAATGGCGGGACGCCGTCTCGCGTCCGGCGGCGAGTGCGGCCAAAGTACGGCACCACCTGGTCGGCGGTTCCATGGATCTCGAGCACCGACAGCGGACGTGTGGGATGGCACAGCGGCTGACCGTCGTAGCCCCCGGCGACCGGGGCGATCGCCTCGATCTGGGAGCTCAGCTCGCACCCGGCGAGCGCGACCATACCGCCGCCGTTGGAGACGCCGGTGCCAACCACGCGCTCGGGATCGATGCACATGCTGTGCTCCAGCGCGGCGATCAGCGCGCGCAGGAAGGCGACATCATCCGGCCCGCCGGCCGCACCGGTGCTGTTCCACGCAAGCCCCAGGGAGCTGGGATAGGCGACCACGAATCCGTGCTCGTCGGCCTGGCGGGAGAAGCCGCTGTAGGGCTCCATCCGCGGTCCGCTGCCACCGTACCCGTGCAAGGCGAGGAGGAGCGGGAGGCGCCTACCCGCCGGGAGCGGATGGGGAACGTGCACAAGCGCGAATCGTCGCCTGCCATCGACCACGAGCGAAACCGTGTGGCTGCTGTCCGGCGCGGCTCCTGAGGAGGCGCCGCATGCCCCCACGGGCTGGGGCGCCCCCGCCGCTGGCACCGCCGTCGCCCGGTTCGCAGCCAAGATTGCCCGGGACGGCGGGGGCGCCCCGGATGCCGGAGACGCCCGGGACTGCGAGATCCAGAGCGCGGCGACGCCCGCCACGGCCGCGAGGACGCAGATCAACCGCCACGATGGCCGGCGAGCCCCGGCGAGCCGGTCAGCCAGCAACGCTCGGCAAGAGGAGATAGAGCTTCGACCCTCCCGTGAGCCCCGCGGGCGAGCTCACGTCGATCCCGTTGTGGCGGATCCACAACGCGGCGGGGCCACACGCGGCGGGGTTGGCGCTCCGCGGGCCGCACTTGTAATTGCCGGCGAGCCCGTAGCGCACGGCTCCCGTCCTGACCGCCGCCACCAGTTGGCCGATCCCGGCCAGCGGACGGCCACCGAAGCTCGTCAGGGCCAGGATCGGGCGGCGGTCGCGGATTATGAGCGGAGCGAGCGCGAGCGGCTCGTCGATGGCGAGCTCATAGTGGACGCCTGCCGTGCGCGGCTCCAGGTATCTGGACAGCGCTGCCGCGTCGCCCGCGGGCGCCGTCGCAAGCCCGAGCGAGTCATTCGCACCGGTGCGCACGAGCAGTAGCGATTCGTGTGCGGGGAAGACGAGCGCGCAGGCAAGGATAATTGCCGCCGTCAGCCATTTCGCCGGGGCGCGGATGCGCCCGCCGGCTCTGGCCAGCAGTCCGGCGCCGACTGCCGCGACGATCAGCGCCGTAGCCGACCACCCAACCGACGCCGGGTGCAGTCCGAACGTGTAGGCACTGATGCCCAGCAGCGCAACCGTGAGCGCGAGCATCGATGTGGTGCCGGGCCGTCCGCGCCCGTCAGGCAAGCCCGCCAGCGTGACGGCGCCGTACCCGATCGTCGCGGCCAGTGCGGGCGCGAGCGCTTCGAGATAGCGCGCGTGCACGGTGCCCATCGTGTCGAACAACAGGATCGCGAACGCGATCCACACCACGAGCGAGATCGCAAACCCCCGCGCCAGGACCGCGTCGTTCGCCCGCGCCGGCGCCTCACCATTCGCGTCCGCAAGTATGGGAGCCCCGTTCGCGCGCGCTTGGCGCCCCCGCCACACGAAGACCGCTGCCGCTGCGAGCCCGATCGCGATCGCGGCAGCTAGCACGCACCCGAACAGTACGTCGTAGTGCCAGCCGGTGGACACGAGGAGCCGGAACGGACCCGGTCCGCCCGGCTTCGCGTTAGACGCGCCTGACACCTTGCCGACGCCGTTGAACACGAACATCGCGTTCCAGACGCTCCCGTCGCTGGATCCAACCGCCCACGGATGGTGTCCGGGCGCCAGCGAGACCGCTACCGCCCAGGACAGACCGGCCCCAAGCAGCGCGCCGCCGGCGAGCAGCAGATTACGCACTCGATTTCGAACGGGAAGCTTCGCAGCCAGCCCGTAGAGCACCACCAACGCGGGTGCGGCGACGAGCGCTTCCAGCAGCTTCACCTCGAACGCCAGGCCCAGCGCGACGCCGGCCAGGATCAGCGGGCGCCGGCGGTGAGAGACGCAGGCGCGGATCGTGAGCCACAGCGCCCCGATCACGAGCAGCATCATCACCGAGTCCATCGTGTCACTGCGCGCGGTCAGGACCGATTCAGGCAGGAGCGCGAGGACGGTCGCGGCGGCCAGGCCCGCCGGGCGGCCCACGGCGCGACGCACCGCGTCGTAGAGCAGTGGCACCGATAACGTCCCGCAGAGCGCCTCGGGCAGCTTCAGCGCGAGCGAGCTCCAGCCGAAGAGCTTGACGCTGGCGACCTGAAGCCAGAGGTCCAGCGGCGGCTTGTCGAGCGACAGCGCCGCGCCCGGATCGAACGCACCGAAGAAGAAGTTGTGAAACGAGAGCGACATGCTCCGCACCGCGGCGTCGTAGAAGTCGTTGGCATCGACCCCACCGAGCGCGGTGAAGCGCAGCGCGGCGGCGGCGGCGGTGATGGCGCAGACCGCCCACGGCGTCGTGCGGAAGATCCGCATCAGCACGGTGCCGGTCCTCGCGGCACCCGAAGTGGACGCGGCGCCCAGCGAGTACGGCGCCGCATCCTCGAGCATGGAGCCATCTTGCCAAAGCCCGCGCGTTCGTAGCGCTGGCGGGGACACGGTAGGATTGGATCGGTGCTTCGGCGGCGAATCCAGAACCTGCGCGGCTCCGCCCTTGCAGCACGCATCACCCGTTACACGATCGGGTCGATTCTCGCCGCGGCGACCAGCGCCGTCGTGTTCGCGGTGCTCTACGTCACCGGCGTGGGCACCACCACCTGCTCGGTGCTGGCGTTCCTGGCGGGCGCGGTTCCCAACTGGGTGCTGAACCGCCGCTGGGCATGGAAGCTCCGGGGGCGCCCTTCGTTCGGCCGGGAGATACTCGGCTATATCGCCGTCTCAGCGGTAGCGCTGATCGCCTCCGCGTTGACCACGGAGTGGACCAACGACCACGTCCAGAGCATTCCCGCCCACCACGGCATCCGGGTGATCTTGGTCACCGCGTCCTATGTCGCCGTTCAGGGGATACTATTCGTCGCGAAGTTCGCGGTCTACGAGTTCTGGGTCTTCTCGGGGCGCAGCCGTGTCCGTGCCGCCTTGCGGTCCCGTCGCCACGTGTGGAGCGCCGCGCGCGCGAACCGCACGCCGTAGCCCAGGTTCCCGCCCTTCTTGGTGGCGGTCGCGTGGAACCCTCGGTCGCGCATCGTCGTGGGCACCTCGGAGATCCTGAAGCCGTGCAGCGCGGCGCCGATCATCAGCTCGGAGGCCTGGTACTGCGCTTGCGCCAGCGTGACCGCTTCGAGCACTTCGATTCGCATCGCGCGTAAGCCGCAGGCCGGATCGGTGATCCGCTGGCCGATCAATGCGCTGATCAAGGCTCCGAACACGATCACACCCGCATGCCGGATCGTGTCGGTGGTCAGCTCGCTGCCCAGGCGCCTGGAGCCGCTGACGAAGTCCGCGCGGCCGGCGAGGATCGGCTCCACGACGCGCCCTAGCTCCAGTGGCTCGTACTGACCGTCGCCGTCGAGCGTCGCGACGATCTGCGCCCCGCGCGCGCGTGCGAGCCAGTAACCCAACCGCAGCGCCGCTCCCTGACCGCGGTTGACCGGAACGTCGCAGACAAGCGCGCCGCCGGCGCTTGCGCGGGCGGCGGTGGCGTCCCGGGCACCGTCCACCACCACTATCACCTCCGTCGCCAGGCCGGCGGCGTACGCCGGCACCTCCGCGATCACCGCGGCCACCGTGGGCTCCTCGTTGTACGCCGGGATCACGACCGCCAGCGGCGCGCCGGTCCCGGGCGGATGGGCGACGAGAAAGGCTGCTGCGGCCCCGCGCTCCTGAGCGGAGAGCGTGGCAAGCTCCGCCTCGGTCGCGAACGGCTGGTGCGTTGCGAGGGTCACGGCCGCGCGGGGCCAGACGTGGGGGCGGACTCGGGCGTGGGCGTGGGCGCGGGCTGCCAAGCTGAGGCTTCCTCCACCTGCGCCCGTGACCACTCTTCCCAGACGCCGGTCAGCCCTTGCGCCAGGCTGAAGCGCGGTGACCATCCCGCGTGGCGAGCACGGGTGGGGTCGACGATCACAGCCGGCATCTCGCCGGGCTTCGCCGGTCCGTGCTCCACGTGCAGCTCCGCGCCGCTGACCGCGCGCACCGCGTCAAGCACCTCGAGCACCGACAGCGAGGTCCCGGTGCCGATCACCACCGGCCCGTGCCAGTCCTCGCGCACCAGCCCCAAGCGGACCGCAGCGGCGACATCGCTCACGTGCACGTAGTCGCGGAGCTGGCGGCCGTCGCCATAGATCTCGAACGTCGTCCCCAGGCGGATCGCGCGCATCAGGCGCGCGACGATGCTGTCCTTGGCCTGCATGCCGGGCCCGTAGACATTGGTCAGCCGCAGGCAGGTGCACCGCAACCCATAGGAGGCCGTGTAGGCGGCCATCAGCATCTCGGCGGCGGCTTTGGTCGCGCCGTAGGGCGTGAGGGGAGCGAGCGTCGAGGACTCCGAGATCTTCGGGCTCTGCATTTCGCCGGTGACCGCGTTGGTCGAGGCGAATACGAGCGCCGTCGCACCAGCCTCCCGCGCCGCCTCCAGCAGCCCCGCTGTTGCGCTAACGTTGGTGCGATAGGTGAGCTCGGGCGCCTCCAGCGAACGCAGCACCGACGTCACCGCAGCCAGGTGGACGATCGAGTCGATCCCCCCCCTCAGCGCATCTTCGCGCACGGCAGCGTCCGCGAGGTCGCCCTGGACGATTGCGACTCCGCGGTCCGGATGAGGTCGCAGATCGGCGACCCGGACATAAGCGCCCGCTCCCCTCAGCTCGGAGACGATGTGGCGGCCGATGAAGCCCGACCCTCCGGTGACGAGGACCCGGCGTCCAGTGAAGTCGGCAGCGCGCTCCGCCGGCGGCGGCGCGGCGGATGGACTCACTTCGCCGGCGCCAGCTCGCTCGCAGCCCGAGGCAGCTCGCTCACAGTCCGCGGCAGCTCGCTCGCGGTTTCCCGCCAGCGCACCGTCGGCATGATCGCCTCGAGGTCGACCCGGTCCTTGTGGCGCTCGGCGACCTCGAACAAGTGGTCGATCAGCGTGTCGCTCAGCAGCGTCGGCTCCAGGCCGAGGTCGACCAATCGGGTGTGCCTGGGGTTGTAGTAGTGGTTCTCAGCCTCGACGCGCGGATTCTCGATTTCCTCGATCGTGCACTCGCCGGGGTAGTCCGCCGCGATCGTGTCGGCGATCTGGCGCACCGAAAGGGATTCGGTGAACTGGTTGAAGACGCGGAACTCCCCACGACCGGCGGGGTTCTCAGCGCTGATCCGGATGCACTCGACGGTGTCGACGATGTTGATCAAAGCGCGGGTCTGCGAGCCGTTGCCGTAAACCGTGAGCGGGTGTCCGAGCACGGCCTGGATCACCATCCGGTTGAGCACCGTCCCGAACACCCCGTCATAGTCGAAGCGCGTGGCCAGACGCGGATCGAGCTTGGTGTGCTCGGTGTCGGCGCCGTAGACCACACCTTGATTGAGGTCCGTCGCCCGCATCCCCCAGATGCGGCACCCGAACTCGATGTTGTGGCTGTCGTGCACCTTTGACAGGTGGTAGAAGGAGCCAGGCCGCTTGGGATACAGGACTCTGTCGCTGCGCCCGTTGTGCTCGATCTCGATCCAGCCCTCCTCGATGTCGATGTTGGGGGTGCCGTACTCGCCCATCGTGCCGAGCTTGACGAGGTGGATGTCGCGATCGATGTCGGCGATCGCGTACATGACGTTGAGATTTCCGATGACGTTGTTGGTCTGCGTGTAAACCGCGTGCGCCTGATCGATCATCGAGTAAGGGGCGGCACGCTGCTCGCCGAAGTGCACGATCGTCTCGGGCCGTAGCTCGCCCACCATCCCGTGCACGAACGCGGCGTCGCAGAGGTCGCCGACATACGTCTTGATCGTCTTGCCGCCGACCTGCACCCAGGCCGCCGCGCGCTCCTGCAGCGAGGCGATTGGAACGAGGCTCTCAACGCCGAGCTCCTCGTCGTAACCGCGACGGGCGAAGTTGTCGCAGACCGCCACGTCGTGGCCTGCGGCCGACAGGTGAAGCGCAGTGGGCCACCCGAGGTATCCGTCACCGCCTAGGACCAAGATTTGCATACTGACGCTCCAATGCTTTCACTCGATTGGGATCTTCAGCGCTCCCGGCCTGCGAACGGCCGGAGAGTGGCCCGGAAGTGGCCCGGGAGTGCTCCGGGGACGACTCGGGGGGCTGGCCAAGGCGCGGCCAAACCTGAAGTGATCGCTGACCCGCGAAGCGCAAGAGAATAGCCGACCGGAGAAACCAAAGGCTACGGGGGACGCTGAGGGCGGCGGCAGGGCGCAAAATGCTGATAGCGTCCTCGGTGTCGCTTGGGCCCGTGCGCAGCCGTCCCTGCGTCCGCCAGCGTCGCCTTCAGCGTGTCACAGCAAGCCTTACAAGACCCGGCGGCCGAGGTCCCGGCGGCCCCCACGCCTCCGGCAAGGCCGCCCGGGGCGTCCGCACGCGAGCTGATCGTGAGGTACCGGTGGTGGCTCCTCGCGCTTGCGCTGCTCGCTATCTCGACGCTCGTCGTGCTGTGGGCCGGGACACGTCCCGGGTATGACCCCTACGGGTGGCTTGTCTGGGGCCACCTCACGGTTCATCTGAAGCTCGACACCAACGGTGCACCATCCTGGAAGCCGCTCCCTTACCTGTTCACGGTCCCATACGCGGTGATCGGTCATTACGCGCTGTGGCTGTGGATGATCACCGCGGTAGCGGTGTCGCTGAGCGGCGTCGTGTTCGCATGGCGAATCGCCTTCCGGCTTCTCGACGCGCCGCCCGAGCGCCGCTACGCCGCATACATCGCGGGGCTGTTCGCGGCCGGCGCCCTGCTCGGGATCCAGGATTACTCGCACTTCATCCTCAGCGCCCAGTCCGACACGATGATCGTCGCGATGTGCCTGGGGGCGATCGACTGCTGGCTGTGTGGGCGCCAGCGCTGGGCGCTGGTACTCTGGGTGCTCTCGTCGCTGGGGCGTCCGGAGGCGTGGCCGTTCCTCGGCCTGTACGTGCTGTGGGCGTGGTGGAGGGTTCCCTCGATGCGGTGGCTGATCGCCGGCGGAGTCGCGCTCGTTCCCTTGCTCTGGTTCGGAATCCCCGCACTGACGGCCAAGACCGCGTTCGTCGCGGGCGACAACGCGCTGCACTCACCGCGCGAGCTGCACGCCAACAAGATCACGGGCACCATCGATCGCTTCCTCGCTCTTCATGCGCTCGGCATCAAGCTCCTATCGCTGCTCGCGGCCGGATTCGCGGTCTGGCGGCGGGATCGCAAAACGCTGCTGCTCGCGGCGGGCACGGTGCTCTGGGTGGCGGTCGAGGTCGGGTTCGCGCTGCACGGCTTCCCCGCGGTACCCCGGTACCTGTTCGAGGCCGCGGGCGTGATGGGCGTGCTGGCGGGCATAGCGGTGGGCCGCGTGATCCTGGATCTCCCCCCGCTGATCGCCGGTATGGCCCGGCGCCTGTGGCCCCGAGCGCAGGGGCGAGGATCAGCGAAGCTCGCCGGCTGGGCGACGGGCTTGGTAGTGCTCGTCTTCGCCGGCGCGCTGGCCCCCGCTGCGCGCTCGAGGCTGCAGACCGAGCGCAAGGACCTGGTCCACGAACGAGCGCGCAGCCTGGAGTTCGACCGTCTCTCGACGGTCGTCAAGCGACTCGGAGCCACGCGCATCCTCGCCTGCGGGCAGCCGGAGGTGAATATCGAGTTCCAGAGCGTCCTCGCGTGGTACCTGGGGGTCAAGATCGGCGAGCTGTACTTCAACCGCCAGTACGACCGCCTGCATCCGCACCCATTGATGAACTTCATTGCCCACAGCTACGGCTGGAAGGCGTACCCCAGTGTCCCCCGCCACGCCAGCGTCGCCGCGGCGTCCCGTTGTCGTGGCCTGGACCTGACGCTGCGATGAGGACGCTCGGCCGCGGGCCGTGGTGAGCGCCGGGCCGTGGTGAGGCGGAAGCGCTCGCGGCTCGCTCTGGCAGTGGCCGGCGCAGTGCTGGCGATCGCCGTCCTGGTCGCCCTGCTCAGCGGGGGCGCAGCACCTCCGCCCCCGCTGCCCCTCCCGGGGGCTGGCCGGCCCGCCCGTGGGGGGAATCCGTTTGAGTACTCGCCCTCTCGCGAGGCGGAGTTCGGAGCGCGCGCCGCCGCCGGAAGCGCGCACGTCCTCTTCGCCAAGAGCCCCGGTGGAGCGATCGCAACCGCGGCCCGGGTGGCCTCCTACAGGGGAGCGGTGAGCGCGGCGACCAGGGGCACCGGGATCGATCCCGACATGCTCGAGGCGATCGTGTTCCTGGAGAGCGCCGGCCGGCCACAGGTGATCGCGGGCAACGACCCCTCCGCCGCCGCGGGGCTCACCCAGATCCTCGCCCAGACAGGCCAGGCGCTGCTGGGGATGCACGTCGACCTGGCGCGCAGCAGGCAGCTCACCGCGGCGATCTACCGCGCCTCGGCGCTGGGTGCAAGCGGCCGCGTGTCTGCGCTGGTGCGCCGGCGGGCGAAGATCGACGACCGCTTTGACCCCTCCAAGGCGCTCGCGGCGACGGTTCGCTACCTGGAGCTCGCGCGCCAGCGGCTCGGGCGCTCAGACCTCGCGGTCGTCTCCTACCACATGGGCATCGGCAACCTCCAGCAAGTGCTCGCCGACTACGACGGCGGCCACGCGATCCCCTACGCCCAGCTCTACTTCGACACTTCACCCGATCACGGAAGGGCCGCCTACGAGCTGCTTTCGAGCTTCGGCGACGACTCCTCGCTGTACTACTGGCGGATCCTCGGTGCGATCGCGATCATGCGCCTGTACCGCTCGGACCGAACCGAGCTCTCGCGCCTGGCGGCGCTCCAGACCGCCGATGGCTGCGGCGCGGAAGCTCTCCACCCTCCCGACCGCACGCCGTCCTTCGGGAACCCCGATGCCCTCGACAGGGCCTATGCGAGTCACACGATTCTGCCTCTACCCTCAAATGCAGGCCGCCTCGGGCTCTCCTACGGACCCGGGATGGGCTCGCTCGCGCCGCGCCTCGGTGCTCAGGCCGCGCTGTACCGCGGCCTGCGCGCGCCCGCGCTCGACCTGCTGATCGAGCTCGCGGCGCGGGTAAGGGCGCTGAGCCGCAGCTCAGCGCCACTGATCGTGGCCAGCACCGTGACCGACGCTCGCTACCAGGAACTGCTCGGCTTCACCGACTCGCCCGCGACGACGGGGTACACGTTCCAGATCGCGCGCCGCTACGCGAGCCGGGGCCAGGCGCTCGCCCTGCAGGCGACCCTGGACCGCCTGCAGGAGCTCGATTTGATCGCGTGGGTGCGCGGAGCGCGGACAATCGAGGTCACGGTGGCCTCAGATGCCTCGCAAGCGATCGTCGATGGAATCTAGACGGCTTCCCGCCTGCGCTGCGCAGCGCCGGGTGCCCCGCTCGCGGGCAGCTCGCCAGCCGCCGGCTGCTCCGCGGCAGCGATCGTCTTGGCCGCACGGTCCTCGTAGGCGGCGCGGGCGGCGCGGTCGGGGTGCGCGAGCACCTGATCGCCCTTCAGCAGCCGGGAGATCGCTTCGGCCACGGCACGCGGGACGAGGGCGCTGAGCCGGACCATACCGCCCAGCCTCCTGGGCACGTAGACATCGAAGCGCCCGCTCTGAAGCGCCTGCACGATCGCGTCCGCGATGTCCCCGGGCTCGACGACCCCGAACCCACGAGTCTCAGGAAAGCCCGTCCCGAGCTCTGTGTTGGCGAGGACGGGCATCACGACGCTCACGTCGATCCCGGTGCGGCGGTACTCCTGGCGGATCGTCTCGCTGAGCCCGACGACCGCGTGCTTGGTGGCGCAGTAGGTCGCTCCGCCCGGAAAACCGAACTTCCCCGCCGCAGAAGCGATCTGAACCAGATGACCGCGTCCACGCGGGACGAAGCGCTCCAGCGCGAGCTTGGAGCCGATGATCACGCCTTGGACGTTGATGTCGAGGAGCCCCCGCGCGGTCAGCTCCGTTTCCTGCGTGAACGGGCCGACGGGCATGATCCCGGCGTTGTTGACCAGCACGTCGAGCGGGCCCAGGCGCGTCTCGACCTCCTGCAGGAAGGTCTCGAAGCTATGGCTGTCGGTGACATCGAGTGCGAGCCCGATCGTCTCACCGCCGAGCTCCCGAGCAGTGCGCCCGACCAGCGACGCGTCGATGTCGCCGATCGCGACGCGCGCACCCTGGACGATCAGCGCAGCAGCGGTAGCGCGGCCGATCCCGCGGGCCCCGCCGGTGATTGCGACTACCAGGCCGGCAAGCGACCGTGGAGCTCTGGCCATGAAAACAGTCCTCCGATTCGTGCGATGGCCTACGGACGGTATCGCTCGGGGCGCAGCGGCACCGGGGCGCACCCAGACGGCCGGCCGCCGGGGGCGGCCAGCCGCGGCTATTCTGAGGCGATGCCGCACTTCTTCCACGAGGGGCAGCGGCTCGCCTACACGATCTACGGCGAGGGCCCGCGCGCGACGGTGCTGCTGCCGGCCCTGCTGCTCTCCCAGAAGATGCAGGCGCCGCTCGCGCGCGAGCTGGCCGCCCGGGGCAACCGCGTGATCACCTTCGATCCGCTCGGCCACGGCGCCTCCGATCGCCCGCGGGACATGTGGCGATACTCGATGTCGAGCTTCGCGCGCCAGACGGTCGCGCTGCTCGACCACCTGGCGCTCGATCAAGCGATCGTCGGGGGAACCTCGCTCGGGGCCAACGTCAGCCTCGAGGTAGCCTCACTCGCGCCGCAGCGCCTGCGCGGAATGGTCATCGAAGCGCCAGTGCTCGACAACGCGATCCCGGCCTGCGCCGCGACGTTTACGCCGTTGCTGTTCGCGCTCACATTCGGGGAGCGGGTGATGAAGGTGCTCGCTGCCGCGGCACATGTGGTGCCGCGCAACGGGATGCCCTTTCTGTTGGGACTGGGGCTCGACTGCATGACCCAGGACCCCGGGCCCAGCGGCGCCCTGATCCAGGGCATCATCTTCGCCCGCACGGCGCCAAACCGCACCGAGCGCAGGACATTCGAGGCGCCGGCACTGGTGATCGGCCATCCGCGCGACCCCGTGCACCCGTTCTCGGACGCCGACATGCTCGCCCACGAGCTCCCCAACGCCAAGCTGATCGACGCCAGCTCGATCATCGAGCTGCGCAGGCGCCCGGCCAGGCTGGCCGCCGAGATCGCCGGCTTCGCCGATGGCTGCTGGAGTGCCAAGGTGCTCGCACCCGCGCGGCGACACGCCGCGCAGCGCTGACCCATTCGCGCTGCGCTCAGTGCTCGTGGGGCTTGATCCGCTCCAGCGACCGCGGCGTCCAGTGCGTGGCTGGGTCTGGATGCTCCAGCGCGGCTCGCGCCTCCTGACAAGACGAAGCCAATCATCGCAGGCGAAGGCTACCTGGGCCGCGGGGGGCCGGGCGGATCGACGATGTCGCGCCCGGTGGGCGCCAGCTCCTCGTCGAGCTCGAGTTGCCAGAAGTAGCGCGTAAAGGTGACCGGAGCGCGGAAGCACCCTACATGGGGCTCGATCGCCTCGCCGCGAGCCATGCGCACGATCAGCTCGGGGTAGGTGCGGCCGGGGAGCGCGGCATACATCGGCGCGGGAAAGGCGCCCCCAAAACGCGTGTTGACATCGGTGATGCCCAAGCCGATCTCCTTGTCACGGAAGACCTGCACCGTGCAGGGCCCGCGAACTCCGAGCGCCTCCACCACGCGCTGACCGAGGTCGACGAGCTCGGGGTCGGCGATCACCGTGCCCTTGATCGACTCCCCCCCACGCGACTCGATCATCGTGCGGGGGATCGCGTTCAGGCAACGGCCCCGCAGGTCAGACAGGCAGTCGATCGAGAGCTCCGGGCCGTCCATGAGCGCCTGAACCATCGTCGGCTCTCGCACGTAGCGCACGAAGAACTCTGCCGCGCGCTCGTCGTCGGCGCGATGGATCGAGCGTGCCCCCGATCCCTGCCTGGGCTTGACCATCACCGGATATCTCCTCACCGGCTCGCCGGGCAGCACGGTCGGAGGGGAGGGAAGGCCGAGCCGCTCCAGCAGCAGGTGGGTCTCGTACTTGTCGAACGTCGCGCGCGCGATCTCGGGGTCGGGGACGAAGGCCGGCAACTCGCCCGCCGCGCGCGCGCGCGCGAGCAGCTCGATGTCGAGGTCGGTGAGCGGCACAACAGCACCAACTGCCAACTCCTCGCAGAGTAAGCGCAGAACCGGCACGTAATCGGGATCCTCGATCCGCGGCACCGCCCGGCGGTGGTGGGCCGCGTACTGCGCAGGCGCCAGCGGGTTCGGATCTGCAGCCACGACGGTCGCATGGCGAGCGAAGGCCGAAACGATGTCATAGCGCTTGCCGACACCGGTCAGGAGCACGCCCGGCTCGCGCGCTCTGGGCGTCATCCTGGAGGGCGTCACTGGCTGGCGCTCGGGGGGTGCCAACCGCCCGTCTCTCCCTTGTAGAGTCCCTGCCCGCCCAGGACCATCTGCACCGTCTGGGCCATGATCTTCAAGTCCAGGATCGGCGAGCGGTGCTCGGCGTACCACAGGTCGAGCTCGATCCGCTCTGACCATGGCAGCGAAGCCCGGCCGTTGACCTGAGCCCATCCGGTGATCCCGGGCTTGACCGCGAGGCGCCCGCGCTGGCGAGCGGTGTACTGCGCCACCTGAACCTCGATCGTGGGCCGCGGGCCAACGATCGACATCTCCCCCGCCAGGACGTTCCATAAGTTGGGAAGCTCGTCGAGCGAGTAACGGCGCAGCAGCGAGCCAAGGCGCGTGATCCGCTCGTCGCCCTGCTGGATCGCGAGGCCCGCGCCGATCATCTCCGCGCCGTGAACCATCGTGCGCAGCTTGTAGATCGAGAACGGCTCCCCGTCGCGGCCTACGCGGCTCTGGCGATAGATCGGGTGACCGGATGACTCGAGCCGGATCGCGAGCGCCAGCACGGCGATCACGGGTGCGGACAGGACCGTCCCGGCCAGCGAGATCACGACGTCCAAGCCGCGCTCGATCGCATCGTAACCGGGGCGGGGGTTGGCGGCCTCGCCGGCGTGGGCGGGCTCGGCGGCGCGGGCGGGCTCGGAGGGCTCGGCGGCGCGGGCGGGCTCGTTCACCTCGTGCTCGAAACCACGCCCGATCATCTCGTGCCCTCGGCCGGCTCCCACCCCACGGGCGCTCCGTGCCGGAGCCAGTCCCACAGCCCGGCTGCCATCGACGCGGTGATGAGCACGTAGTAGCGGACGATTAACAGCGGCCGGACCGGCACCGCGCGGGCAGCCAGAGCACCCAGCAGCAATGCGCCCTGGAGGGCCACCGCGACGGCGTAGAGCGTCCCGCGGCGCAGCAAAGCGGCGCTCGCCACGAGCGCGAGGAGGTGCAGGAAAGGAGACAGATAGCGGAGGATGCGGTGGGAGAAGATCATCAGCGCGTACAGCGGGTCATAACCGCGCGGCGAGAGCATCCCGCCCCGCACGACGATTCGCCATCCATGACTCATCATTCGCCGCTTGCGCGCGAACTCACCCTCGATTGTCGGGACCATCTTCTCGTTCGCACGGGCATCGGGTGCGTAGAGCGCCAGCCAGCCGCGCTTGACCAGGTTGAACGGAAACGACAGGTCGTGGCCCATGGCCGGATCGACCACCAGGTATGCCTCCCGGCGAGTGGCGTAGATCGCGCCGTTGCCGGCGGTGACAGAGCGAAGGCGGGACTCGAGCTTGCGCAGCGCCATCTCGTAGCGCCAGTAGACGCCCTCCTGGTTGGTCCCGCTGTCGTTGAGGAAGCGGACGTCGCCGCAGACGTAGCCGACGCGGGGATTCCCGAATGGCGCCACCAGCGCGCGCAGCGCACCGGGCTCCCAGAGCACATTGGCGTCCGAGAAAGCGACGATCTCGTTTTGGGCGCGCTTCACCGCCGCATCCTGGGCGCGGATCTTGCCCCCGCGCGCCAGCTCCAGCACCAGATCCGCGCCGGCGTCGCGGGCGCGAGGACCGGTGGCGTCCGGTGAGCCGTCGCAGGCCACGATCAGCTCGAGCCGCCGGCTGCAATAGTCCAGCGCGCGCAGGTTCGCGATCCGGCCGGCGATCACGTCCTGCTCGGCGTACGCGGCGACGATGACCGAGACCGAAGGCTCGCCGGCGGGTCCGGCGGGTCCGGCGGGTCCGGCGGGTGGCTGGTTGGCGGGTAAATCAGGCGGGTCGCCGGCGGATCGGTTGGAGACGCCGGCGGGTGCGGCTGGCTTCCGGGCGGGTGCGCCAGGCGTCGCGGCGGCCCGGTCGCGCACCCGCGCCAGCGCCATGAGCAGCACCGGGTACGCTAGGTGCGTATAGCCGAGCAGGCCGGCCGAGCCCCAGAACACGATCTTGCGCGCGGTCATTGGGGCAATTGTGCAGTACAGGGGAGACACCGACCGACCCGTCTCTGAGCGCAGAATGAGACTCGCACTGAGCACGGGCCTACTCCAGCACCGCCCCGTACAACGCCAGCGTCTTGCGCGCAGCAAGCTCCCAGGAGTACGGTCCGGCGCTAGCGGCAGCGGCGGCGGCGACGAAACGCCCGCGTTCGGCGGGGTCGGAGATCAAGGCGAGGAGCGCATCTTGCAGCGCTCCCGGGTCATCGGGCGCGACGAGCTTCGCGGCGCCTGTCGCCGCGACTTCGCCAAAGCCGCCCACGTCACTCAGGACCACAGGCCTGCCGAACGCCAGCGCCGCCGCCAGCACCCCCGACTGGTCAAAGCGCTCCGTCCGGGAGTACGGCAGCACGACCACATCCGCGCGACGGAAGTAGGCCGGAAGCTCTGCGTCGGAGACATACCTGGAAATGAACCGGACCCCGGGCGGAGCGAGGCTGCGCAGACGCTCGAGCGCCAGCCGCGGGCGCCCGACGATCCACAGCTCGGCCCCTTGGACGCCACGCCACGCCTCGAGTAGCACCTCGAGACCCTTGTACGGACGCAGCAAGCCGAAGAAGAGCACGACCGGGACCTCGACCTCCCCCAGCTCCGGGGGGAGCGGCTGCTCTGAGCGCTGGCGAGTTAGATGCTCGAACGCGCCGTGGTGGATCACGTGCACCTTCGCCGGGTCGACGGCCATGGCTTCGATGAGACGGGAGCGGCCATACTCGGAATGGACCACCAGCGCGTCGACTGCCGCGTAGCAGCGCCGCTGCGCGCGTGCCTGCCCCAGCCGCGGCTCGCGCGGGAGTAGATCGTGGGCGGTCAGGACGACCGGGCGGTCAGGGAGCAGATACGCGTCGAGCCACTGCGCCGCGAGCCACTGGAAGTGCACGACATCGGCGCGCCGCGCGTGTGCGCGGTAGCGGAGCATGTCCGGGAGATGCTCAGCCAGCTTGGTCGCGGTGCGTAGCCGTGAGCCGGCCGCTCCGCGCGCGTGCCTGTAGAAAGCCTCGCGCACCGAGTATGCCTCGGCTTGCGGCACGGCGCCATATGCGAACGCACTCGTAACCAGCTCTACCTCGGCGCCCGCTCGCGCCAGGGCCCCACAGAGAGCATGGTCGTAGGGCGGGGTGAACGCAGACGGATCGACGATCTGGACGCGCATCAGCGCGGCGCTGCCGAGCTGGCCGTCTCGATGCCGTTGGCGGCGTGGGGGCGCTGCCTCCTCATCTCATCACGGGAGCGACGACTGCGAGTCCCTGCACTCGCGCCGCCGCGAGCAGGGGGGCAACGTAGGAGACCAATGCGTTCCAGAGCCTCGCGACGGGTGGACATCATCCGGACAGACGCTTCGCCCATCTCGACGCGAGCCAGCACGTCGCGGTGCGCTGGTTCAGCTCACGAATTGGGACTGGCACATAGGCGCACGGTAGTACAGCCCACCTTGCAACGCCGCCCATCCGTCACCAGCGCACCGACCGGGAGCTCGTACCGATGCGCGGGGTTGCGGTCTGGTTGAGCCCTCGACGCGAGCACCAGCACTGCGAGCGCATGCGACTCAACGCGTTCTCAGACGGCGCATAAATCACAACTCGACACTCGCGGTCCCCAAAAGGTCGACTGTCGCGTGGAGCGCGCATAGCGACACGCACACGACACTCGCCTCGGCGCTAGCGTCGAGTGTCGAGCTCTGACGCCCGAAATGGGCCCTGGGCCCCGGATGCCCGCCGAGAGCCTCCTGGCTCGGCCGATGCCCGGCGCAAGTCAGTTGGCAGCGGCGCCGGTGTCCCGCAGAGGAATCCCTCCGATGTGCGACGCTATCCGCGTACGGATGAGAGCGTGGGCTCGGTGAGTGAGATCAGAGCGCAGGTCTACCGCGACGGGCGGCCGGCTGAGGCAATGCTGCCCTATCACGAGTGGGCTCGGACCCACGAGCCGGGATGGACCTACGCGGCAGTGCGAGTCCTCCTCGCTCCCGTGGCCCTCGCGCTCTACCGGACCCGCTCACTGGGCAAGACAGACGTGCCCGGAAGCGGGCCGCTGATCCTAGCCCCGAACCACTTCTCGAAGATGGACCACTTCTTCTGCGGGGTCTACCTGCGGCGGCAAATACGGTTCATGTCAAAATCCCAGTTCTTCGGTCACAACTTGCTGGTGAGCTACCTGTTCAAGGTCTCTGGCCATTTCCCGGTCCGCCGCGGGCACGCTGACGACGAGGCCTTCAAGACCGCCCATTCGATCCTCATGCGCGGCGGCTGCGTGGGCATCTACGCCGAGGGCGGCCGCTCACGCTCGGGCACGCTGAGTGAGCCGCGGCCCGGAATCGGTCGCCTGGCGCTGGAGTCGGGCGCGCCCGTGGTTCCGGTGGCGATCCACGGCTCACAGGCAGTGCGGCAATGGCGCCGCGGCCGCTTTCCCCGCATCACCGTCGCCTACGGCGATGCGCTGCAGTTCAAGCGGGTTCCCGAGCCGACGAGAGAGCATCAACTCGACGCGGCGAAACGGATCTTCGACCGCGTCCGCGAGCTCTACGCGACGCTCGAGGCCTGAAACGACAGTGCAGCCATGTGGGAGCACCCGTGCCCGATGCGCCGGGGCAATGATCACCAGTGCGGCGCTCGCCGCGGGCAGCCTCACCTCATACCCGCTGAGCGCCGGAGCCAGCAAGATGCTGCGTACAGGCCCCGCTAGCGTGCCCGTGGAGCTCTGGGTACCGAAGCTCCGGCCGGCGAACGTGACGCTGCCTGACGTGTAGGCGCTCGGCGCCTGCAGGCGCTCGAGCATCCCGTAGCCGGACCGCGCTGGTGGTTGCACCCGGACCGAGCGTGCGTGCGTGAGGCTGTCGTTGATCAATACCAGGCGGACGCGGCCATCAGGCGCGAGCGTTGCCCACTGGCGGATCTGCCCGGTGCCGGTTGCCCGGACCTGCAAGAGCCGGGAGCCGGGCGGAGCCGCCTGGGTGAACATCAGAAGCCCGTAGTACTCGGGGCGTACCGAGCCCACCCACCGGCCGTGCAGCTGACGAAGGGTGAAGAGCTGATTCGGCTCCGCCCGTGGCCACATGTGGATGTTGACGGCGTCGACGCCCACCCGCGCCATCTCGAACAGGGCATCGAGCGCCCACAGCGCGGAGGCAAACGTGTCGCTGACCCCGGGCTTGCCCTGGCAAGTGACAGAGTTGAGCTCGTCGACGCGGAAGACGATTCGATGTCTGTGAGCGATCGCGACGTAGCGCCCGGCACCATCCATCAGCCCACGAGAGGCAAATGGGGAGAGAAGGTTCGCCACGGTGGGATAATGCGGCGAGCGCGGATCGGTCACGCAGCGACTGAGGGGATAGCGATGAAAGGTCACCTGCGCGAGCGTGCGCTGGGCCGCCAGGAACTGTGGCAGGTGCGTAAGCCACGAGAGCGAGCCCGTTGCAGGACCCGCCAGCGCGATCGGCGGCAGCAATCTACGCAAGCGTGAGAATTCGCGGCTGTAAGCCTGGAAGTCATACCCCGGCGGGCGTGGCGGCGCAACCCCGATGCTCACCGGGTCGCGCCGCGCTGCGTAGTACTCGGGTTCGTTGCCGATCTCAAATGCCTCGATACGCGAGCGCCCGACGCCGGCAAGCAGGCCGCGAGCCTCGGCGACTGAGACCTTCGAGCTGCCGGACTTGAGGTTGATCCCGAGAATCAGCCGAGCACGGGTCGCCACAGCCAGTGCCCGGAGCAGCGCAAGCGAGCCCGGCGAGAGGCTGTAGCTAACGCCCCTCGGCGCCACCAGCCCGCGCACGGGCAACCAGGTCCCGTCGGTGCTGTCACCGCCGATCCTCAGTACCGGCGCCTGACCTGACTCCAGGTTCTGAATCAGCTTCACAAGCACGGGATTGACCGCGCGCGGGTCCGTACCAGCGTAAGTCGACACGAAGGGGTACTCCAGCGAGAGGCCGACAAATCCCGACGGGACCGGTCTACCCAGCTCTCGCCGTCCGATCGTCACGACCGTGTCGGAGCGTGACGGGACAGCGCGCCCCGAAGCGGCTCGTGTCCGGGGTGAGCCCCCGCCGCCGCGAGGCGCCACCCGCCCGGCGCCATGCGCCACCCCGCCGGCGGGTTGCGCCATGGCACCGCTGCCAATGGTCACGGCGCCCACTCCGAGCGTCCCCCAGACGGTCGCCAGGAGCGCCCACCACCGTGAACCGGAGCTAAGCGTGCGATCCATATTTACAGCCGGCAGGACTGAGCCGTCCCGAAAGCTTGTACACGTCGACTGGACCCCCGGCATGAGGAAAGACCAATCGTGCGGCAGGGTCGGTTCTGGTCCAGTCTCCCTCTGGTGAGGAGACCAGGCTACCAGTCCACGTGATCCGTGTCGCAGTGCTCACGACGTACCGGTAGTGCCCGGCGTTCAGCGCGTTGCGCCAGGCTCGGCAAGTGGCGATCGGCCTAAACGATCCGTGGGCCCCGTGGTGCCCCAGATATACAACGTGATTGGAGTCGTCAACACCGTACAGAGGATACCCAAAATACCAGCCGAACGTGCCAGCCAGCGCGATGCGTTGGTGACGCACGCTGCGGCCCAGGCGCCACATGTCAGAGACCGACGGGAGTCCGGAGAGCTTGACATACCGCTCGCGCAGGTAATGGCGCTGCCCCCCGTACCCCGCCGCGGCGCCGGCGAGCATCAACATCAGTGTAACCGTCGCGAACCCGGTGCGACCGACGGCCGGCCAAGAGCGCATCGCCCACCAGGGTCTGAGAAGGACGATGGCGCCCCCGAGCAGCGGAATCCCCGCCGTCAGGACCTGTCCGCTCAGACTGTACCCGGGCCCCCACAATGACGCTTGTGCCACGCTCGCTGCGAAGATCGACGCGAGCCCACCCAATACGACCCAGCGAATACGCCTGCCCGTGAGTGGGGCCGCGAGGGGAGCAGCCGTCAGTGCGACGATCAAAGCCGGTGCCGCGTAGCGCAAATTGAAGTAGAAGCCGTGCGGATGACCCCAGGGACCCGATGCGCTACCTGGCGTGAACAGATAGGCGCCAAGCGACACGAGCGCGACGAGCCCGATCAACCGTACGAGCCGGTCCGGTCCGAGGACAACACACAAACCAGAGCCGATCACCGCAACCAGGATGATCGCAAGCCACCACGGACCGAGTCCGTGCACGAGCGCCGGAGCGAGGACGTGGCGCACGATCCGTGGATGCCCGAGATAGTTGGCAACCGAGAAGCTGTTGTGCGCTTGGGCCGGGGGCGGATGCGGCGTCGGTAGGACACCGAAGCTGAAATACGGAAGCGGATTGCCAACCGCGAACAAGTTACGGACATACCAGTACCCACCCGCGGCGCCCACGCCCGCGAGCCACAGGCGTGTCACTCTGCCGCGGCATCCGGACGGTGCCGACGCGATCACGGCTGCACTGAGGGCGAGCACCGATACGAGCAGGTTCAGCTTTACCGATATCGCGAGTCCCGCCGCGATCGCGGCGGGCAGAAGCGTCCAACCGTTCAGGACCGCGGGGCTGATCTGCCGGGCTTGGCCAAACGTGGCGCTCCCCGTCTGCCCGTCCTTTGACTGCCCCCCCGCAGCGGGTGTAGTCAATGGCGCGGCATTGCTCCACAAGCGACCGCGCGCGGACGGCGAGAAGCCCGCCCCCGCAGCCGGTGTAGCCAATGGCGCGACATTGATCCACAACGCGACCGCGGCCAGCAGGAAGAACATGCCGACGACGTCGTTGTCGGCGCTGCCGGCAGTCGAGAAGAACATCATCGGCAGAGCCATTGCGAGCGCGCCGGCCACCAACGTTGCGGGACTGAGTCCGCGCGGGTGGCCGACGCACCAGGCGGCCAGCAACACGAGCGCGAGCCAAACGAGGTTGATGCCCGGCGAAAGGACGTCGTTGCCCATGAGGACGATTCCCAGCCCGTGGATGAGCTCGGACGTCGCTGGATAAAAGCCCGTCAGCCAATCGATGTCCGTGTAGCGGATTCCGGTGATCTGGCCCGTCTGCGCGAAGGAGGCGGCCCACGGAAGGTGATACGCGATCGAGTCGTTGCCCATGATGCCCCCACCGAAGGACTGCAACGTCAGGCCCGCCCATTCAGCCACCACGACGGCCGCGGCTGAGGCCGATAGGCCGACCGCGATCACGTGCCCTGAGCGCGGGCGGGGTTTACGTCCGGCGCCCACGCGGTCATCGGCCGCACGAGTTGGAAGCCAGGCCCGGAGGCCGAGCCCCACGCCAAGCGAGGCCGCCACGATCGGGGTCAAGCGGAACAGCCCAACCGTTCCCAGCACCTGTAAGGTCACGATCAGAAGGCCGAGACCAAGGACCACCTCCGCCAGACGGGCCGGGGCGCCACGCCACTGCGCAAGCGTGAACGACCGCAGCGCCACCGCACCAGCACCAAACGAGCCCAACACGCATACCAACGCGCCCACACCGAGGGCGTAGCGAGCGATGCTCATGGCGTAAAGCTAAATCCGAGTAGGGCTGCGTGAGTCCAGCATCGAGCGAAGAATCGACCATACCATCTCGACCCCGCCACGATGGATGGACCGCACCCCTTTGTTTGCACATCGCTGCTGCGCTGCTGCGTTAACGGAGCTTTGCGTCGATGTCGCTGCGACTGGCTAGAATTTCCGCGCGCGTAGATGGTCCTCGACGTGCCGCCGGCAACGAAGGTGTCGTGTGGAACCGTGCTCTGTGGGCCGGCACGACGGAAACGAGACTCATCTGAGCACTACCGAGTATCCGGCGCAACGCCTCAGTCGCCGTCTCCGGCCGCTGAAGCTGCTCGGCGCGATCACGGACCGAGAGATCCCGGTCGAGGTCTGGATCACCGGTGGGCTGATCGTGCTCGCGGCGGTGATCCGGATCATCGTCATCGACAACCAGAGCTTTTGGTGGGACGAGGCTCTGACGGCGTACGAGGGTCGAGCTCCATTCGGGTCGATGGTCAACACGGTCCTGCACGTCGAGACGACGCCGCCGCTCTACTTCGTGCTGATCTGGGTGTGGGCTCACCTGTTCGGCACCGGCGAAATCGCGCTGCGCTCGGTGTCGGCGCTGGCGGGAGTGGCGCTCGTGCCGATCGCCTATCTGTCCGCGCGGGAGCTGGTCTCCCGCCAGGCGGGAGTGCTCGCGGCCGCCTTCGTCGCACTCAATCCGTTCACGATCTGGTACTCGCAGGAGGCGCGCTCCTACATGCTGCTGGCAGCGCTGACGGGAGCATCGTTCCTGTGGTTCATCCGCGCACGGCGCTATGCGGCGCCGCGAGCGCTCGCGTGGTGGGCGATCTGGTCGTCGCTGGCGCTGATGACCCACTTCTTCGCGGGGTTCGCGGTCGCGCCCGAAGCGCTCTGGCTGTTGTGGATCGCGCGCACCCGTCTCGTCGCGGGCGCCGTGGCCGTCGTAGTGATCGCCCAGACCGCAATGCTGCCGTTCGCGGGGGCGGACACCACACATGGAGCCGGGTGGATCGGCAGGATTCCAAGGATTCACCGGATCGCCTCCGCGATCCTCGAATGGGGGGTGAGCATCGTCAATCGCCGGGCGACGGTGACAGAGGGACTCGCCGGCGGCGCGATCTTGGTGCTCGCCGTCACGCTGCTCCTCGTCCTCGGCGGCGACGAGCGAAGACGCACAGCCACAAAGCCGGCGATCGCAGTTGCCGGCTTTGTGCTGCTCGCACCCCTGGCGCTCGGGTTTCTAGGCCAGGACTACTTCCTCTCGCGAAACTTGATTCCCGCCTTCGTGCCACTCGCGACGGTGGTGGCGGCCGCGTGCGTCGTACCGCGCGCTCGCGTGCTTGGAGGGGGCCTTGCGATCGCACTGCTCGCGATGTTCTCGGTCTCGGCGGCGACGGTGCAGACCGAGCCGTCATTGGAGCGCCCGGACTGGCGAGCCGTGGCGCACGCGATCGGGCCCGCAACCGTCCCCCGCGCAATCCTCTACGCGGGTGGAGGCTATGCCGATCCGCTCAAGATCTACCTCCCGCACGTCAACTGGGTCCAGCAGCCAGGACAGAAGGTGCGTATCCAGGAGCTCGATCTGGTTGGCGCACCGAGGTGGATGCCGCGAATCAGGACCCGGGCTCCCGCGGGAACCAAGCGGCTCGCCCACGTCAGTACGACCGGCGTGATCATCGAGCGGTTCGCCCTGCGGCGTCCCATCTCAACCAGCGTGGCAGCGCTCGTGAAGCGGGCGCCCCACCTCTTCCGCCGCACACCGCGCGGCTTGCTCTTCTTCTTCCAGCAGCCAGGGGCCTGACAGGCTATGTGAGCACTGTCAGCCTGTCCTGCACACGAGGGAAGGGGCAGCTCCTGCGGCTTGCGTTCCTCAGCCGGAACCCTTGCGGAGCACCGGGTCCGGCGGCGCAATCTGGACGGTCGCGTGGTAGATCGACGACAGAGTCGAGAACGCGGGCTTGAAGTGCCCGGAGAAGTCGATCAGCCCCTTCTGGTTGAACGGCGAGTGCGACCGCGGATCACCACCTGAATAGCCGGGAAAGGCGACGGCGTCCTGCAGCAGAAAGTAGAGCGCACCCGACAGCCACGACTTGGAGGCGAACACCTCGAGGTGATACGCAGCCGCGTTGGACTGGAACTGATAGGTGCCGCGCTCCTCGACCGGCCCGTTGCGGTTGCCGTCAAATCCGAACTCGCTGATGACCAGCGCCTTCTTGGGATAGCACGCCCTGACGCTGCCGAGGAAGGGGCTGAGCGCGTCGCGGTCGTCCGTCGTGCCGCCACCGGCGTCAAACCAGCCGAAGTACTCGTTGACACCGATCAAGTCGAGCGGCGCGTACGCTCGCTGGCACGACACTCCCGGCCAGTCACTGACCGCCATGCCCACCGGGCGCGTGGGATCGAGGCGGTGAGCCAGTGCGGCCGCGCCGGAGACATAGGAGGCCTCGGCCGCGGTGGCCGGGGTCGGCAGCTCGTTAGCGATGCTCCACAGGAAGACCGAGGGGTGGTTCTGGTTGGTGAGGATGTTGTCCTTAAGCAGCGCGTGGGCGCGCGTGAGCCACGCAGGCTGGTCCAAGTACTGGTTGCGCACGAGCTGGCTGACGGGGATCTCCGACCAGATCAGGATTCCGTCTCGATCGGCCAGCTCCTCGATCTCGGGGTCCAGCGGGTCTGAGCGGATGGCCGTCGCCCCCAGCGCCTTGACCCGGCCGACGAGCCGGCGCAGGTGCGCCGGGTCGAGCGCCCCCCCGAGCCCCAAATCCTGCTCGCGCAGCTCGACGCCGCGCAGGTGCAACAACCGCCCGTTGAGCTCGAGCCGACCGTCCGGCGTGACGCTGATGCGGCGAATCCCGCTGTACGTGATGTAACCGCCAAGGGCCCTGCCGCGCGGATCCGACAACGTCAGGGTCGCCCGATACAAGACGGGGTGATCGATGGACCACAGGCGCGGATGCGCGATCCGCGCACTCCGCTCGGCAGTCCAAGTCCCGTGCGCCGGAATCGTCGCGGAGCCGAAGTCGAGCCGAGCTGCACCGTAGGCGCCGCGAAGCCGGACGGTCTGCGTGGCTCCCGTCACGTTGCGCACGATCGCTTGCTCCTCGATCGTGGCGGCGCAGCGCGACAGGCCCGAGCGACAGGGAAGGACCGGGCGAACCCGCACCTGCGCGAGATCGGCCCGCTGCACCGCACGCAGATAGACCTCCCTCAAGATGCCGCCGTAGTCCCACCAACCGCCGCCCGGACCCGGGGGCAGGTCAGAGGAGGAGCGGCGGTTGTCGACTCGCACGACCAGCCGGTTGACGCCGCCACGCGCTCCGCTCAGGTCGAGCTCGAACGGCAGGTCCGTCCCGACGTGAGCGCCGATCAAACGCCCGTTGAGCCACACGGTGGCGCGGTAGTTGACCGACTCGAAGCGCACGATCCAGTGGCGTGCGCTCGGGGGCACGTATTGCGCGAACGCACCGGTGGGCAGCGTGAAGTCCTTGCGATACCAGCCGACGTAACCGCGGTCGCTAGCGCTCGAGAAGTTGCCGGCGTTGTACGCATTTGGAACCGTGACGGCCGACCAGCCGCCGGTGCTGGCCACATCGCGCCACCATCCCCGCGCCAAGCCGGCGTCGCCGAGATCAGCTCGGTACAGCCATGTGCCTCCAAGCAGATAGCGACCAGTCTGTCCGTCTCGGTAAAGCGCACCCTTGGTGGGAGGCTGGGCAACGTATGCGGAGGCCTGCGCCCGGCCCACTCCCGTAACTCCGAGCACGATCGAGGCACTGAGCGCGAGCACGCGAGCGAGCACGACCAAGGTCGGCTTGACGGCCTCGGTCAGCATCTGCCTACAGCGTTCAGTCAACGACACGGTGCTCGAGAGCTGGGGCCGGGCTTACGAGTTGTTGGCTGTGCTTCATAGCGCGGAGCGCCGAGCTGAGCCTGGCCGGTCCCAAACGAATGTCACGGTCGCCTTCGGTGCCAGCGTGTAGGTGAACGAGTGACCGCGCCAGGCGACTGCGAACCGGATCGATGATGGGGAGTTATCGTAGGCCACGAGTACCTTGCTGCCGTTCGGATTGCGAAATGCCACATCGTCCAGTCCCTGCGTAACATAGCTGGTCCCGGGTCCCTTGTAGTCGTAGGAGACAAAATGCTCGGAGGCGATCCTGCGGGCGCGCGGTGCAACGAACTCGCTCGCCTGCCCAAGCTCGAAATAGGCGTGGGAAAAGCTGACCGCACGAGTGCGCTCGTTGACTGTGAGCACGCCGGTGCACGTCGGACAGCCTTGATTAGGCGGCTCGACCGGTCCTCCGCGCGGATCGAGCGCCAGGTTCCAGAGCGCTACCGCGGACGCCCAGTTGCGCACCGCGGAGATCACAAGCTCAGAGGCGGTAACCGGCGCGATTCCGGGCGAGCACTCATCGACCACTTGACGCAGCCCGGGCGCCATCCGGTGCAGGCGGCTCATGACGTCGGGGCTGCCGTAGTAGCAGTGCCATGCCACGCCGTCGAGCGAGCTTGCTCCTTGCCCAGAGACGAGCGAATCGACATAGGCACGCCCACTCTGGAGGTTGACGACTTGACCGCCGATGACGCGCGTGGAACGTGCCGATCGCGCGTCCCATCCCACATCCCCACCGTAGATCCCGACGCGCAGTCCCGCCCGATGAAGCGCCGGCCGGAGAAACTCTGTGATCATCCGCGCTTCGCGAGCACTTTCCAGATCGAGCCCCGGATAGCGCGTGGGGTTCGTCGGCTCATTCTGCGGTGTGACCGCAGCGATCCGTATCCCCAACCGGGCATACGCCTGGATGAACTTGACGAAGTAGCGCGCCCACGTAGCACGCATCGAGCCCAGCAACAATCCGCTGTTGCTCCGGTTGTCGAGCGACTGGTTGGCCTTCATCCATGCCGGCGGGCTCCACGGCATTGCGAGAATCTCCACGCGCGGGTTGATCGCGAGCATCTGACGCAGAGCTGGAACGATGTATGCCTCGTCGTGGGCGACCGAGAAGCCCAGCAGGCGGCGATCCGACCCTCCTAGCGGCAAGTCGTCATACGAGTACGGCGTACGGTTGTAGGTGAAATCCGATGCTCCGATCGGGAGCCGCAGGAAATTGAGATGGATGCCGGCGGGGCCGAACAGGTCGCTCATCGCCCGCGCGCGGGCCACCGGCGAGAGCCGGTCGTAAAGGAGCCAGGCCGCGGTGTCGGTCATCGCGGCGCCAAACCCGGTGACAGGCTGATAGCGAGCTTGGTCATCGATGTGGATCACCGGAAGGCCACTCAGCCGGGCGCTACCAAAGCTGAGGTCGCGCAACCGGGTCAGACGCTGCGAGAGATCAGCGTTCGTCTGTACGACCTCCACGTCGCGCCCCGCGGTCCCGCGCCCCGCGCGCCCGTCCACTACGGCGTAACGCGCCACGGCAACGACGAGAACGCAGACTGCCACGCAGAGCGTCCACCTGCTATAGTTCACGGCTGTCCGGTTTTTCTAACTGAGGTGGGGAACTTGATGCGTGTTGTAATAGGCCTTTGCGTGGGCGCAGGAAGCAGGCGCCCGCGGCTGGACGCCGGCGAGCGTCTACAGTCAGACGCCGCCGGACTATACCCGCTGCGCGGGCGCCCCGATCAGCCGGCGCGCAGAATGTCTCGCGGTGCGATGCCCGTGCTTCGCTGCATAGCGTCGTTGCTGATCTCCGTGGTGGTATGGCTGGCCGCTCCGCTTGGTGCAGAGGCGGCGCCAAGCGCACGTCTGGGCTTCCACCTCACCTTGGCGGCGCTGCTCGTGCACGAGAACGCCGGCAAGGCGGTGATCACAGTGCGGCGCACCGATACGAGCCGCAATGCTCAGGTCGGCTATGTCGCGGTTGGCCCCGGCCACCGCTGCGGGAGAGCGATGTGCACGGCGCAGTACGCTTGGGACTTCACCTCTGTCAAGGGAAGGCTCGACTTTCGCGCCGGGGTGGCGAGCAAGACATTCGACGTGCCAATCGTCGATCACCGTGCCTTTACCATCCCGCAGACGGTCGGGGTCTCGCTGTTCGGGGCCTACCCGACCGGCCTCGCGACTCCCTCGGCAGCGGTCCTCACGATCGTCAACGACGACCACGTCGAGGCGAGCGCTCCGCCAGCCGGCGGAAACCCCCTCACAAGCAAACGATTCTTCGTCGACGACCAGAGTGAACCAGCCAGGGCGGCAGCGCGCTACCCGCCGCTGAGCATGATCGCCAGAGAGCCCGGCGTAGCACGCTATGGCTCGTTCACCAGGCCTGGGGTGGCGATGGCCGTCGCGCACTACCTCGCCCGCGCCGCGGTCCAAGAGCCCGGAACGGTGCCGATGCTCGCCACCTACCGGATCGTCGACGGGCACTGCGGTCACTGGGCCGATCCGCCTGGCGCCCAGGCTTCCTATCGCCACTTCGTCGAGCGCTTTGCGCGGGGCATCGGCGGCTACCGAGCCGTGCTGTTCCTCGAGATGGACTCGCTCATCACAGTCGGCTGCCTCAGCCCTCACGGCGTCGCGATCCGAATGCACGAGCTGCATATTGCGATCAATATCCTCACCGCTCACTGTCCACGGCTCGTGGTCTACCTCGACGCGGGAGCCGCTGACGCTGTTCGTGCGCGTAGGACCGCGCGCCTGCTGCGGCGTGCCGGAGTCGCCAAGATCCAAGGCTTCTTCACGAACTCGACCCACTTCGACTGGACACGCAAGGAAATACGCTACGGAGAAGCGATCTCGCGGATGACCGGCGGCAAGCACTTCGTTGTAAACACCGGCACCAACGGACGGGGACCGCTCAGGCCGCCCGACGTGGTGCGCCAAGGTAACGAGGTCCTCTGCAACCCACCCGGCCGGGGACTCGGGCCCAAGCCGACCACGCAAACCGGCTTTCGGAACGTTGACGCCTTCGAATGGACAACCAATCCCGGCGAGTCAGACGGTCGCTGCGGCGCCGGCGCCCCGCGCACGGGCGACTACTGGCCCGCCTACGCGCTGATGCTGGTGCGCAACGCGGATTTCCGGGTCCGCTGAGGTGCGCATCAACGGCACGGAGGATGTTCGAGACTACGCCCACCGAGCGCGGCTAGCCGCGCCGCGGCCAGCCGGGGGAGACCGAGACCGAGCGCCTGCACTCGTGCGCCTGAACCGAGTCCCAGGCGCAGCGCCGCCGGCGCAAGGGCCGAGAGCGAAGGTGCTCCCGGCGGCGCGCTGAAGACATCGAGCGCGCAACGGAGCGGATGACGAGCCGCCAGGCGGGCGAGTGCGAGTGCTCGCGCGGCGGCGCCCTCGTCTTCACGGTAGACCACGGCCAGCCTGCGGGCTGCCTGCAGATCCACGAGCTGCGGGCGGGCGGCCGCCTCGACACAAGCGCTGCCGAGCGCTAGCGCGAGCTCCACCAGCCGGTCTCCACGCGCCGGGAAGCGGTCGGCCACGAGCACGACCTCGGCCGGCTCTGTACGGATGCGCGCGCCCGCGCGCCGCGCTCCCAGGCCGGGATCACGATCCGCGGGTCGATTGGAGAGGGCGAGCCCCAGCAGCTCCTCGGCGGCGAGCAGCACGTCCAGCGCCAGGTAGGCGCAGCGCTCCAGCCGCCCAGCCCGCAGGCCGGGCGGCTCCCGGGTTACGGTCCGAGCCGCGCCACTCGCACCCGCACTACCACCCACACTCGCACCCGCACCCGCGCTCGTCGCGACGGTACCGAGACCGACCCCACGCTCGTCTGAGCCACTACCGCCCGTACTCCCCAAGCACCGCCGCCACGCCCGCCGCCACGCCCGGCGAACCCCGGGCTCAGGCGTGAAGCCCTCGTAGCGGCGCGAGAGCCAAGCCCGCCCGGCCGCATAGCCTCGCCACTGGCGGCGTAAGTCGTGAACGCTGGCTCGGTAACGATGCTCGACGCTGGCCTCGCGCCGGAGCTCCAGGCGCCACCCGGCCTGCTGCAGACGCCAACTGAAGTCGGTGTCCTCAGCGGCGCGCACCCCCTCGTAGAAGCCTCCGAGCTGGTCGAACGCTGCGCGGCGGACGAGCAGGTTGGCGGCAGCAGCGCGCGGCAAATAGGGATGGGCAAGGTGGGCCTCCTGACTCAGGAAGCTCCGCGCCGCCCCGTAGCGTTCGGTCAGCGTCCGCGCCCCCGGTGCCGGCACGACCTCGCCGGCGAGCGCGCCGAGATCGGGTGCCATAGGCGCCGCGAAGTAGGCGCCGAGCAGCCCCACGCGGGCGCGGCAGTCGGCGTCGAGGAACAGGATCCAGTCGTTGCCGGCGTGCTCGGCGCCCACGTTGCGAGCGTGCGCGGGCGAATGCTCGGCGCACGCCCTGACCACTGTCACCCGTCTCACGGCCACACCTGGCGGATCCGCACCCAGCGCGGCCACGGTGGCCCCACCCGTGACCGGATCCGCACCCAGCGCGGCCAGGGTGGCGAAGTCTGTGAGCGGATTTACGTCCGAGTTCTCGACGAGGATCAGATCGTCACCTGGTTTCGTGTCGAGTGCACGCAGGGCACCAAGCGCGGCACCCGCCGCTACCTGATCGCCCGCGAAGGGCATCACGACGGAGACGCTAGGCCTGCCCACCGGCGGCCCCTCCTCGCAAGCGCCCGATCAAGGCGCCGGCAGAGCGGAGCTCAGCCGGATGGGCGAAGCGTGTCAGTAGGAGCGCGAGCGGAATCGCCAGGAGCACCGCGACCCGGCTCAGGAGCCCCACGATTCCGCGGGTCGGGAGCAGCAGATTGCCGCCCACCGCCAGACCGCCGATCACCACCGCGAGCTGGATCAGCCGGCGCCACTCGAACGCGACCGTGAACGCCCGGCGGGTCAAGAGGTGCATCACCGCAAGCATTGCCATGTAGGCGCCGCAGAGCGCGATCCCGGCGCCGGCGATTCCCAGCGGCGGGACCAGGAGGACGATCAGCGCCACGTTGGCGATCAGCCCCGCAAGCGCGGCCGGGAAATTGCGCTTGGTGACTTTCGCCCGCCCCGCAATCACCAGGAAGACCACCCACAGCCCGTACATCGCCCACCCGAGCGCGACCCACGGCAGCGCCCGGTAGGCGCCGAAGAACGAGTGCGTGGTCAGCAGGCGGATAATCCAGCGCCCCAGCAGCGCGAGGCCCGCGACCATCCAGCCGCTGGCGAGCAGGTAGTAGGTGGTCACGAGCCCGTACAGCCGCGCAGCCTGAGCGTCGTCGGTGACCGAGTAGGCCAGCGGCGGCCACGCGTACTGGAACGCGCGCACGATGAAGGCGACGGCGCCGGCGAGCTTAACGGCGATCGAGTAGACGCCGGCGAGGCCGGCGCCACGTTGGTGGTAGATGTAGTAGCGGTCGATCAGGCTCAGCGCGTAGACGGAAGCCTCGGCGGGCACGGTGGGTAAGCCGAAGCGCAGCAGTGCCGACAGGCTCTCGGGGCGGATGAGCCCTCCGCTGCCCTTCGCAGCACCGAGCCATCTCCGATCTGCTCCGTGCCTGCGCCGCCCCCGCAGGGGCGGGCGCAGGTGCCCGAACAGGCGCCGGCGCATCGTCCACCACAGCGCGAGCAAAACCAGCGTCGAGGCCCCGTAGTTTGCGAGCAGCAAGCCGCGCGGGCCCAAGCGCAGCGCCACCACGAGCACCACCGAGCCGGAAATCGTCATCAAGACGTTGACCAGTGAAGCCGTCGCGTAGGTGCGCAGGCGCTCGTCCACCCGCAGCAGGGCATACGCCAGCTCCAGGTTCGTGAACGCCCACAGGCCCAGCACCGCGATCCGGAAGATGCCGGCATCGTGGGAACCGAGGACGAGCTTTGAGAGCGGCGGCGCAGCGGCGGCCAGGACCACCGCGGCGATCGTCGTCGTGAGCACCAGGAAGCCCGCGGCGCGGCGGGCAAGGCCATCCCTTCGCTCCTGATCCTCGTCGCTGAAGTAAAAGCGCAGGAACGCCTCGATCATACCCAGGCGGACGAGGATGCTGATCAGGATGACGCCATTGGCGAGCAGCTCCAGGACGCCGTACCCGGACGTGCCGATGTAGCGCGTGTAGAGCGCCAGCAGCGGGATCGCGATGAGCTTGGAGACGACATCGGCGACCTGGTAGGCGGCCAGCGAGGAGACCAAGCGCTTGAGGTAGGCGACCACGCGCTCGCCCTCAGCGCGAGCGCCTGCGAACCGGCGCGAGAGAGTGAAGCGATGGCTGCGCGGCAGGGTAGCGGACGGTGACGCGGGCCTGCGGGGCCGAGTTCCGAGCGGGCGGGATGACCGGGGGGAAGTGGCCTGTGTTGCAGGCATTGTCGGTGACGTCGAGGCCGATCGAGTAGGTGCCCGGAGGTGCCGGGCGGCCGCCGATCAAGCCATCCCAGGATGCGCTCGAGGCCTTCCCCGAGATGCCGAAGCTCTTCACCAGGCGCGCAGCACCGGGCGGGTCGGTCCGGTAGATGCGTACCGTCCCGCCGCGGTGCTCGTTGCCGCGGTAGCGGATCTTTACCGCCTCGTGGGCCTGCGTGATCAGCGCCGGCTCCACGCTCGTGACGACCGGCCGCGGAGGCACGGTCTTGACGGTGATCGGCAGCGGCCCCGAAGCCCTCGAGACCTCGGCGGTCCGTCCTTGGTGGATCAGGTCGATGCGGATGTAGTACTCGCCGTCAGGCGCGAGCGAGCCGTCGTCCTCAGTGCCGTCCCAGTAGAAGACGCCGTCGGGCTTGCGCACCCCGATGCGCATGTGGCGGCCGGACGCGAGCGTGGCGACGGTCGCGCCGCTCTGATCGACGACGTCGACATCGACGTCGTCGGCGCGGTACAGCAGGTAGAACGAGATCATCGTCCTGCGGTCACGCCCGCCACAGCCGGTCTCACGGGGAGAGATAGTCGCCGGGTCGGGCGCCGGGGCGCCGGTGATCAGCGGCGTCGAGACCTTGAGGTGCTGAGTGACGAAGAACGCCCCAACGGTGGCCAGCGCTAGCACGGCAAACGCCGTGGCCGGCAGCTTGATCACAATCGCACGACCGAGACGTTGGGCACCGTGAAGCGGTGAAAGGCTTTCAGCCCGCGCAGGTCGCGACTACACAGCACGACCTTGACCGCGCCGCCGTGGCAGACCACCAGCGCCGGCAGCTCGCCGGCGCGATGAACGTCCTCCAAGGCCGTCGTCACACGCTCAGACAGCTCGCGCAGCGACTCCCCGCCGGGGAAGCGAAACCCCTCGCCGGCACGCAGCCAGGCGGCGTAGCGCTCGGGCTGCTCGCGCTCGATGTCGGCGAACAACCGTCCCTCCCATTCACCCCGGTTGCCCTCGCGCAAGCGCTCGTCGAGGCGCGGCGCCAGCCCGAGGCGCTCGCCGACGATCTCGGCGGTCGCCGACGCGCGGTGCAGATCAGAGCTCCACAGCGAGCGTATGCCATACGCCGCGACGCGCTGCGCCAGCTCCGCGGCCTGAGCGATGCCGGTGTGGTTCAGCGGCGTGTCGCGGAAGCCCTGCACCCGGATCGGCGCGAGATTGTCGTCGGTCTCGCCATGGCGGGCGAGCAGCAGCCCTTCCAGCGAAGCGCTCAAGCTCGGATGCCCATCGTGTCCGAGCGCAGGCCGAGACGGAGCGTCTCGAGCGCGAGCACGTCCGCGACCGCGATGTTCGAGAGGTTGACTTCCGGCCCAAAGCGGCGCACGAACCACACCTGCTGGTGCTTGCGCGGCGCGTCGAACATGATCTGGCGAGGGTCTATCTCGTGCACGATCTCGTCGATCAATCCTTCCCGTATTTCGCCCGTGGGCCTGAAGATTCCGGCGGTGCCCGCCTCGCGGCCCTCCGCGATCACCTTCCAGGCGCCCGCGCCGAGCTCGCGGCCGATCTGCGCCACCCATCGGTAAGGGGGCGTGATCGCACCGGTGTCGTCCTTGGAGCCGACCTCGGAGAGGACGACGAACTCCCGTGCGAGGCGCTCGATCAGCTCGAGCTTGCGATCGTGATCCAGAGCGATCGTGCCGTCGGAGATCTCGAAGTGCGCCAGGCCGAGCTCGTGGACCCACGCGATCAGTTGCTCGAGCTGACCGTGGGCGATCGCGAGCTCGGTCAGCGTTCCCCCGAGGACCACTGGAATCCCGTGCTGGTTGTAGCGCTGGAGCTTGCGCTCGAGGTTTCCGGTTGCGAGCGCGGTCCCCCACCCCAGCTTGACGAGATCGATCGACCCCCCGATGACTTCGATCATGCCGTCCACCTCGGCAATCGAGAGGCCCCGGTCGAGCACGTGGGTTATTCCCTGCAGCCTGGGCTTGGCGCTTCTCTCCGGCAGGCCGAGCAGATCCGCCATCCGGATGGTGCGCACCACTAGTGCGTTGCGAGGTCGGAGCCCACGGTGACCACGACATTGACGGTGCACGGTGTCGGTGGCGGACAGGCGATCGCCTGCGTGCCCGGATCAACCGGCTGCACGGACGCCGAACGAAGCTTGAGCGTCGAGGCCACCGCCAGCGCATCGCGCATGCGGCCGGGCAGGAAGGCAACTATGGTGGCAGTCCGGGTCTGATCGGTGGTGTTGCCGACCAGTCCCTGCTTGTAACCGCCGCTGGCCAGACGGACCGCCACGCGATGTGCCAGGCCGGCCGTGGCGGTGCCGTTCAGGACCGCCACGGTTATTGACGCGGTGCTCACGCGCACGGCGCGCCCGGGCCGGGATGGCGCCGGTGCGTTGGTCGTCGGAGCCCCAGGGGCGCTCGCAGACGGCTTGCTACCGCCACCGGTCACGTTCAGCAGCACCGCCACGACAGCCACGACGACGACGAGCACCCCCGCGAGGGCCGCAAAGCGCCCCCACTTAACACCGCCCCCGCGGAATCGAGGCTCCGGCGCGGGCGTGTGCAGGGCGGGAATCGGTCGTCCCCCGGCACCGCCATTGGTGCCACCGGCAACGGTTGCGGGTGGCACGCCGGCAATCGCGGTCCCGCCGAACGGCTGGGGGCGGCGAACGGCTGCGGTAGGGCCGGGCGCTTGGGGACGGCTTCCGGCGGCGGTGGCGCTGGGCGCCGGAACCGACTTGGTGGCAGCACTCAGCGCCGGAGCGCCAACGCCCGCCGGCGCGCCGACGCCCGTAGGCGCCGGCGTAGGGACACCTACGGGGCCGGGCGCAGCCGGCGCGACAGACGGAGGCGCAGCAGGCGATGGAGGCATAGACGGCGGGGGCGAAGCGAGCTGCGCGAGGCGCGCTTGGAGTTGCGCGTTGCGCGCGTCCAGTTGCGCAATGCGCTGGGCGAGCTCGTGCGCACCGTCGCGCAGCGTGCTGCTCTCCCGCGCCTGCGCGAAGTAGAGCAGCACGAGGATCGCCAGACCGATGATCGACGCAAAGCCGGCGTCTGCGCCCACCGAGCTGATGAAGTGGCTGACCGAGAATGCGAAGGGAAGGGAGACCATGATCTCGCGCCCGAGTCTACGTCCCCACGCGGGCGCCCGAGTCGCCGCTCGGCATCGCCCGCGCCCGGGAAAGAGTGCTGACCTGCTCGGCAAGCGCCGCCAGGTCGCCCTGCAGAACGAGCAGGTTGATGTCGGTGAACGTGCGCTGCACCCACTCTGTGTCCAATGGCTCGCGCTGCGCTCGCAGGATCTTTTGGGCCGAGGTGGGCTCCGGGCGCTCGTATGGATTGAACAGGTCCTCGCGGAGCTTCTCGCCGGGGCGGGCGCCGACGACCTCGATCGCTATGTCGCGCTCGGGCTCGAGCCCGGAAAGGCGAATCATCGCTTCGGCGAGCTCGCTGATCGCCACCGGATCGCCCATCTCGAGTACGTACAGCTCGCCGCTGCCCTCGCTCAGCGAACCTACCCGGATAATTAGCTGCACCGCCTCGGGAACCGTCATGAAGTAACGGGTCATGCGCGGGTCCGTAACGGTGACCGGGCCCCCCGCGGCGATCTGGCGGCGGAAGATCGGCACCACCGATCCCGAGGAGCCCAGCACGTTGCCAAAGCGAACCGTCGAGTACTTGGTGGCGGGATGGCAGGCGGCGGCGTCCTCGACCGCCCACTCTGCCAGAGCTTTCGAGGCTCCCATCACGGTCGCGGGGTTGACGGCCTTGTCGGTCGATACCAGCAGGAACGTGCCCACTCCCATCTCGCCTGCGATCCCAGCCATCAACCGCGTCGCGAGGGCGTTGTTGCGCAGTGCCTCGACGGGATTGCGCTCCATCATCGTGACGTGCTTGTAGGCCGCGGCGTGGAAGATCACGGCAGGGCGGTGCTCGGCGAGCACCTCGCGCATCCGCTCGTCCTCCTTGCAGTCGGCGAGCACCGGTACGGCCGTCGTCACGTGACGGTCCTCCTCCAGCTCACGGAGGATCTCGAACAAATTGTCCTCGGCGTGGTCGACGAGCACGAGCCGGCGGGGGCCCACGCGCGCGATCTGGCGGCACAGCTCGCCGCCGATCGAGCCCCCAGCCCCCGTAACGAGGACCACCTGATCCGCCAGGTAGGCGCCGACGCGCTCGAGCTCCATGCGCACGGGCTCGCGCCCCAGCACGTCCTCGACGCGCACCTCGCGGAGCTGGCGCGTAACCCTGAGCTGTCCGGATCCGTCCTGGAGGAGCTCGAACAACGTAGGCATGGTGCGCACCGGGATGCCGCGCTCACGGCTCGCGGCGACCACCCGGCCGCGGAGCGTCCCAGGTGCCGAGGGGATCGCGATCACCACCTCGTCGGGCTCGACCTCGTCGAGGATCCGGGCCAGATCCTCGGCTTTCGTGGTGCCGAGCACCTTCAGCCCGTACTCGTCCTTGAGCCCCCGCTTGCGCGGGTCGTCGTCGATGAACCCGACAGGGCGCAGACGGAGCTGCGGGTTGCGGACCAGTTCACGGACCACCAGCCGACCGCCATCGCCGCCGCCGACGATCAGGACGTCCCGCGCACCCTTACCGACGTGAAAGCTCCGCACCCGTCCCTCCACCACCAGGTGCACGAGGAAACGGGCGCCAAGGAGCAGCGCGAGCATCAGCAGGAAGAAGAGCGCGATCACGCTCGCCGGCAGGGTTACGGCGACCGAGGGCGAGAGCCGCGTGTACTGGTGCTCGACGATCGTCGCCGGTGTCTGGACGGGGTGCAGCAACGCGATCGCGCCGACGATCACCACCGTCGCGACCACTACGCCCTTGACGACCGCCTCGAAGTCACGCTGGCCGACGAACTTCCAAAGGCGCTGGTACAGGCCGAACGCGGCGAACACGATCAGCGCGACTGCAACCACCCAAACGACGGTGGACTCGAGCAGGTCCTCGTAGCGATGAGGGACACCGTGAAAGCCGTCCTCGAAGCGCAGCCGGAAGGACAGGAAGTAAGCGAGGGCGACCAAGATGCCATCCGCCACGAGCTGGGGAAGCGCGTGGCGGTGCACGGGAAAGGCCGCGGATCTGATCCGCCGGCGCATGCGAATGTGAATTCTAGGTCCTTGCGAGGCTTGCATCGCGATGCCCGGATCTACCGGGCGCGGCGTCCAGCCCTAGCACAACGGCGCTACTCAGGCTCTCATGTCCCCAGGCTCGTCTCTAGCCTGCGCGCACCGTGGACGAGGCCCCGAGCCGGCGGCCGACCCGATCTACCGCGAGCGCGACCACGTAGCGCTGCGAGGGGATCGGGATCACGGTCTCGAATCCTCGCCTGCGAGCGGCGGCCAGGAAATGCAGCCGGTGTGGGGTTGGCCCCCCGAGCACTTTCCATACGGCGACGTTCGTGGCGCCGTTCCAGCTCGCATACGCGGTCGCGTGCCTGCCGCTGGTGGCGGCCACCGCGGGAGGCGTCTGTGGCGTGCCACTCCAGGAGAAGCGGTACGCGCGGTAGGTCGTGGTCGAACCCACGAACTGGCCATCGAAGATCATCCGGCCCCGGGCATCGAACTCGGTGAAGAAGGGCTGCTGGCCCCAGCCGAGGAAGCGCTCACCGGCGGGCAGCCACTGGAGGTTGCCCTCGAAATCGGCCTGTAGCGATGGAGTGTGCTGGTACTGGACGACGCGGGTCGCTGTCTTGTGCTTGAAGTCCAAGCGCAGCTCCAGGCCCCGTGACTGCTTGTGGACGACCGGCGGCCCCGCACCGTCGTCGAAGAGGCTCACCAGGTCCGGCGAGCGCATGCGTACATCGTGCTGGAAGGCGAAGGAGGCTCCCGCGCCCACCCTGAAGGTGGACTTCTTACCTCCGAGGCGCCAGAGCACCGCTCCGGAGCGGCCGTCCACCATGTACGCGGCCCAGGTGTCGCGCGCGGAGATCAGCAGGTTGCCGTCTGATTGCCGTTGGATCGAATTGACGTGGAAGTAGTCGTCCGGCATCTGCGCCTTCACGGGTGGAGGGCGCGAATAGCTCTCGCCCAACGGAACGTGATCCAGGCTGTCCCATTGGAAGAGCACGAGCCCGGTCGGGATATCGATCTCCTGCACCACCGAGTCGATCACTAGTTGGTGCTTGGAGCCGTGCACCGAGGAGGCGTCGACGAAGACGGGGTGATATGCGGTGATCAGCGCCGCGCTGCGGCCAGTGAGCTGGAACTCGTGCAGGTCGGCGATCAGCCCGTTGGCGGCGTGGACGGCTGCGATCTCGCGGTAGGAGGCGTTGAAGATGACATCGTTGCCGGAGCCGACCCCTGCTCCCTGCACCCCCTGCCACCAGGTGAGCACCGGCCGGCCTCGATACCGCTGCACACGGAAATCGGTAGCGAACTCCCCGCGCGGGACGCGATCGAACCACACCAGACCACCGCCTGAGTCGAGGATCATCGGCCCGTCCTGCACCGGTCCATTTTGGGGCGCGACGAAGATATCGCCGCCCCGCGCGGTCCGCGAGCGCCTGGTCACCTTGATCGCCGCGGGAGCCAGATCAAGCCGGCTGGGAAACCTGTTGACATCGCCGCGCACGCGCGCCGCATCGGCGAACGGGGTGCGGTGGATTCCGGGCCCCGGCATGGCGATGGTGAAGGAAAAGGTGCCGTTGCTCGCGCCGAGCACGTTCAAGCCGACCGCCGTCACGGTGACCACCTCGCCGCCGTCAAACGGCTTGGCGGGCAGGAAACTGCCTCCCTGACCGTCCGAATCGCTCTCGATGGTGCCGCTGTGGCTCCCACTGCGCGATCCGGTGAGGACAACGGCGCCGGCAAGCCGGGCCGCCGAGACCCCGCGGAACGTGATCTGGGTCTCCGGCAAGGCGAAGTGGCTCCCGGGGATTGGGAAGACGCTGATGGCAGGAGCTGGCGCGCGAGGAGCTGGTGGATGTCGCGCTGGAGCCCGTTGGGCGCTTGCGGCAGATGCGAGGCGTGAGGCAGGTGGGCCGGCGAGCCCACCTGCCTGCGCACAAAGAATGAGCAGGGCGCATGTGAGAGTCTTCATGTAAACGAAATGCTATCGGCGGTCGCGGCGGCCTGCGCCGGAGCCTGCCCTCATCGGCCACCGCGGCGCCATGCGCCGGACCGGCCCCTGCGGGCCGCCAACCTGCCCGGCCGGCTGTATCAGCAGGTCGCTCAGCAACGCCGGGTCCCGGCGCACGCGCTCGGCGGCGCCTGACGCGGCGCGCCGCTTGACGAGCGTCACTTCGGCGGCGCTGTGCAGGCGACGCAGGCGCCCTTGCGCAATCAGATGCTCGTCGACGGCTCCCAGACGGCCCTCGAAGACCGTGAGCACGGGTGTTCCGAGCGCCACCGCCTCGCGGTTCATGGTGCCGCCGGCGGACACTACGAGGTCCGCGTACGCGATCAGCGACTGGGCATCGATCGCGTCGTCGGGGACGACAAACCCCCCCGCTCGCAGTAGTGCTGCGTGCTGGCGGGCGGTGCGCGGCAGCACGACCGTCTGCTCGCCGCGCAGGCGCTCGAGCACCTGCGCGAAGAGGTCGTTCTCGAAGCGGTGATAGAGCGACACGTCCGGGGGCGTCCGAACGACGGCGATCGGTCGCGTGCAATCCAGCCCGAGCTCGGCGAGGATGCTGCGATCGGGCTCGAAGTCCGCCAGGTAGTACTCCTCCTTGAGACCCGGATACTGCCCGATCTTGTCACCGGCGCCGTAGCGGCGCAGGCGCTGAGGGGGGATCGCATCGGGGACCACCACCGCCTGCGCCAGGCGGCAGTTGACGTTGTGCTGGACGGTCGCCCATTCGTAGTCGAACATTGTGGCGCACGGAATCCCGAGCAGCGCGGCGGCAACCGTGATGTCGTTGGAGCCGTGCCCGATCGCGAGCTCGAAGCGCCGGCGCCGGGCCCAGCCGGCGAGCGCCACCGAGCGAGCCGCCAAGCCGCGGGCCTTGGCGCTCAGGCCCCCGCCCGCATGGGCACCGATCAGCGTGTGCTCGATCCCGAAGCGCTCACAGAGTCCGAGCGTCTGGGCGAAGTCCCGGGCGGTGATCTGAACCTCGTGGCCGCGCCGGCGCAGATCCTCGATCACCGGGCGCAGGACGAGCACGTGCGGCGAATTGGTGAAGTCGATCCAGATCTTCATCGCTTGCTGGCGGCAGCGATCGCGTGAACCACCTCCTCGGCCTGCGAAGCACGCAGAACCGGGCTCATCGGGAGCGCGAGGTTGGTCGCGGCCAGCTCGTCGGTCACCGGCAGCGCCGGCCCGCCACCGGCGTACGGTGCCATCGCGGGCTGACGGTGCAGCGGCGTTCGGTAGTAGCCGCGGACTTGCACCCCACGCTGGGCGAGCCCTGCGGCGAGGTGCTCCACCTGCGGGTGGAGCACCACGTACAGGTGCCATGCGGGATCAGCGCCCGCAGGGAAAGCCGGAACCGTGACGTGGCGCCCCAGTCCGGCGCTCTCGTAGGAGCGCGCGCCCTGGCGACGGCCTTCGCACCAACCGTCGAGCTCGGGCAGCAGTACGCGCAGCACACCCGCCTGCAGCTCGTCCAGGCGCGAGTTGTAGCCGATGTGGTCAAAGAGCCTCTTGTCGCTTCCCCGTGAGCCGTGGAAGCGCAGCGCTCGGGCGAGCGCGGCAACCTCGTCGCGGTCGGTGGCGATCGCCCCGCCGTCGCCAAAGCAACCGAGGTTCTTGGATGGATAGAAGGAGAACGTCGCCGCGTCCCCGAGCGCTCCGGCCCGCCGCCCGCCGAGGCTCGCGCCGGCCGCCTGGGCCGCATCCTCCAGCACCGGCAGCCCGAGGGCTCGCAGCTCCGGGATGGGAGCGGGGCAGCCAAAGAGGTCGACTGCGACGATCGCCTTCGGGCAAGAGGCGGATCTGCTTGACGCCCCCACGCTCGCGACCCCCGCGCGGCTGCTCAGAGCTTCGCGCACGGTGTCTGGCGTGACGTTGCGGGTCTGCGCATCGACGTCACAGAAGACCGGCCGCGCCCCAGCGTTGACCACTGCCTCCGCCGTCGCGTAGAAGGTGAACGAGGGCACCACCACCTCGTCGCCCGGACCGACTCCCAGCGCCCGCAGCGCGATCGTTATCGCATCGGTGCCGTTTGCGACGCCCACTACGTGGCGCACGCCGAGATAGGAGGCCAGCTCACGCTCGAACGCCTCCACCTCGGCTCCCAGGATGTAGACCCCGCGCTCGATCACCTCGGCGACCTTCGCCAGGATGCTCGCGCGCAGCGGCGCCAGCGGCGTGTCTGTGTCGAACAGGGGGACCGCCATCGAGCGAAGGACCCTACTGACGCTAGGCTTCGGATCGTGCTCCTGACGCTCGCCTCCGTAACCGACTCGCTGGTCACCTTCGCGACGCACGTGATCCGGGACCTGGGCCTCGGCGGCGTATCGATGCTGACGATCACCTCGGCTGTGATTGGCGTGCCCGGGACCGAGCCGACGATGCTGTTCGCCGGCTTCAATGTCTTCCAGGGCCACCTGACGCTGCTGGGAATCATCGTCTTTGGCCTGCTCGGTGACGTGATCGGCGCCTCGATCGCCTATGCGATCGGCTATTTCGGTCGCCGTGAGCTATTCGAGCGCCAAGGCGCCAAGCTGCACATGGGCCCGCAACGGCTCGAGCGGGCGGAGCGATGGTTCGCGCGCTACGGCGCTCCAGCCGTCGTGCTCTCGCGCCTGATCCCCGTGGTGCGAGCCGCGTTCCCGTATGCGGCCGGAGTTGCCGAGATGCCGTTTGGCCGCTTTATCGCCCTGACGACGCTCGGCTCGATCGTCTGGATCGCCGGCCTGGGCGTGCTCGGGCGCGAGGTCGGAAGTAGCTGGGTGAGCTGGCGTCGAAACCTGGAGTACGTCGACTACGTCGGCGCCGCGGTCGTGATCGGGGCAATCCTCTATCTGATCGTGCGCCGTATGCGTGGCCGGAGAGCCCGGGCGGCGGCGGATGCCGTCTCGTAGGTTGGGGGATGTCGCCTCGCCGGTGACGGATGGCCCCCCCCGGGGTGGCGGGGTCGCCTCGCCGGGGACGGATGGCGCCCGCTGAGGGCGGCGTGCTCGAGCTCGGCGGGGCGCTCTCGGTCGGCCGGGCGCTCGTGCTCGGCGCGTTGCACGGGCCCGCCGAGCTGCTTCCCATCTCGTCCTCCGCTCACGTCGCGCTCGTGCCATGGCTGCTGGGGTGGGACTACCACCGCCTCGACGGCGAGCTGCGCAAGTGCTTCGAGGTCGCGCTGCACGCTGGGACCGCGGCCGCCCTGGTGATAACGCTGCGGAACGAGCTCAGCGAGACGCTCACCGGCCTGAGCGCGCGGGGCGCGGCGCTGCTCGCGCTGTCCTGCGCGCCACCGGCGATCGCCGGCTACACGCTCGAGCACACGATCGAGCGCCGCTTCGGAACGTCACGCACGATCGCAGCCGGCTTAGTGGCGGGTTCGGCGGCCATGGCTTGGGCGGACCGCGCTGCGCAGACGCGCCACCACGAGGATGCGGGGGCGCCCGACGCGCTGTGCCTCGGCATCGCGCAAGCCTGCGCGCTTGTCCCCGGCGTCTCACGGGGCGGTGCGACGCTGGCGGCGGCAAGACTGCGGCGCTTCAGCCGCCCGGACGCCAACCGACTCTCGCGCGAGGCCGCACTGCCGGTGATCGCGGGGGCGACGCTACTGAAGACGGTCCGGCTGCGAAGGAGAGGACTGCCCCCGGGGGGAGGGCTCCCGTTCGCCGCCGGCGCCGGCGCATCGTTCCTCTCCACGCTCGCCTGCACCCGGCTGATGGCGCAGGTGCAGCGGGAGCGCTCGCTGATGCCCTACGTCGCCTACCGGACCGCGCTCGCGGCGATCGTCTTTCGGCGTTTGTCTCAGCGATCCGGGGCATGGCGGGTCCCTGGCGGGTCGTGGGCTCGCGGAACCCGGCGGCGCGGCCCATGCACGACAATTACGCCGTGACGGGCTCCTACGCAGCGGCCGGCGTCGATACGGGCGAGGCCGGCCGCGGCGTGCAGGCGCTGGTGCAGGTGCTGGCGAGGATCGATCCCGGACGGGCTTCGCTCGCGGTTCCGCTGCCGGGCCATTTCGCAAGCGTGCTGCGGGTCGCGCCCGGGCTCGGGATCGCGCTGGCGACCGACAGCGTCGGCTCGAAGGTCATCCTCGCCGAGCAGACGCGGCGCTTTGAGACGATCGGGATCGACTGCGTCGCGATGAACGTCAACGACCTGATCTGCGTCGGCGCCCAGCCGCTGGCGTTGCTCGACTACCTCGCCGTCGAGCACGCCGATCCCGGGATGCTGGCCGCGCTGGGCGCGGGTCTGCGCGCCGGAGCGGAGCTCGCGAGGGTCGAGATTCCCGGGGGTGAAGTGTGTCAGCTCCCGGAGGTGATCCGCGGACACCCCTCGCCGCACGGATTCGACCTCGTTGGGTCGGCGTTCGGGACAGTCGCCCTCGATCGGATCGTCGACGGCAGCGCCTGCGCTCCGGGGGACGCGCTGATCGGGTTGCCCGCTTCGGGCGTGCATTCCAATGGCTTGACGCTGGCGCGTCGTGCGCTGCTGGGAGACGGGGGGCTCGCGCCCGGCGAGGGTGCACGCGCGTCCGGAGGGGGAGAGCTGACGCTCAGCGACACGCCGCCAGAGCTCGGCGGTCAGAGCGTCGCCGACACGCTGCTCGAGCCGACGACCATCTACGTCCGCGCGATCCTGGACCTGCTGGCAAGCGAGGTCCGGGTGCACGGACTCGCCCACATCACCGGGGGGGGAGTGCTCAACCTGCTGCGGATCGACTCGGGGGTCGGGTACGAGATCTCCGCGCCGCTGCCGGTGCTGCCGGTGTTCGAGCTGATCGCGGCACTCGGAAAGGTGTCCCCGGCCGAGATGTGGGAGGTGTTCAACATGGGCTGCGGCTTCTGCGCGATCGTCGCGGCGGATCACGCGGCGGCGGCGCTCGAGTTGCTGGGCGCCCACCATCCGGGTAGCGCCGTAATCGGATACCTCACCGATCGGGTTGGCCGTGTCAGCCTGCCGGGGCTTGGGCTGGAAGGCGATGGAGATCGGTTGAACGCGGGGTGAGGGATAACGTGAGGCGTTAGGCGCTCAGGGAATCACCGGCCCCGCTTGTGCGCGCTGTGCCTCCGCGCTCAACCCGCTCGCCGCGGCTGCGACCAGCGCCCCCGCAAGCCCGACCCGCCGACCGCCGAGCCGGCCGATGACGCGGCCGTGGGAGAAAACGAGCGTTCCCGGCGCGGCCGTGGGCCCCGAGACGAAGACGCGGCCGCTGAGGCTCCCGCCATATCCGATCCGCAGCGTGCCGGTGACCCGCAGCCCGATCAGCACCTCGTCACTCGTGTCATTGCTGGACTCTCTTGTCGTTGCGGCGCCCTCATTGATGCGGCAGCCTATGAGCAGTGTCTTGGCCCCTCGCCGTCTCGGAGGTACCGCGTGCACTGCGAAGCTAAACGGCCTTCTCCGAGCCGTTCATCACCGGTCGCCGCTTGCGCGAGCGCGCAAAGCGTCCCGCGCCCGGCTTCGCCCCCCGCGCAGGCCCGCCATCGCGCCCGCGCAGACCCGCTACCGCGCACGCAGCCAGCACGATCAGCGAGACGTCCGCCGCCACCCGGAAGCGCCCGATTCCCCAGCCGAGAACGCTGACGATCACGGCCAGCCAGATCGGCGCGAGCAGCAGGGTCCGGGCGCGCAGGACGCAAGAAACGCGCCCCAGGTTCTGACCCACGCCGAGCGCCCGGCCCGGCGGACCTCGGCGCCCCACCCCGGCGGACCCGAGCCCCGCCAACCCCGCCAACCCCGCCAGAGCCAAGCCCACCAGCGGGAAGTAGAAAGCCAGGCCGGCGACATCGACCCAGCGCCGGCGGCGCTCGTGGTTGCCCTGGCGCAGCGGCTGGAAGAAGTCAAAGGTGCGCAGCGTGCGGACGGCCGCCACGAGCGGCAGGCGCGTGAGGTGCTCGCGCGCGTAGCGCAGGCCGGGGCTGGGCGAGGCGTCGCCGGAAAGCAGCTGCCCCCGCCCCCGCGCGAGCGCCAGGCAGCCGGGGCTCCACCAACCGATATCGTGCCCGTAATAGGTATCGGCACAATTGGCGCCGGCGATCACGGTGCTCGAGTCCGTCGCGAGCGTAAGGCGGTGAAAGACCACGGCATTGCGTATCACCCATGGAGCCAGTACGACCGCCACCGCCGCCGTGCACGCGATCAACCTCCGGGCGCGCCCTGAGGCCGGCGCCCACGCCAAGGGCCACGCCAGCAGCGGGAGCAGCAGCAGGCCCTCGCTGCGGGTCAGGGTCCCAAGGCCGATCACGGTTCCGAGCGCGATCGCCCAGCGGAGCCCACGAGGCGGGCGCAGGACATGTCGCGGGCGGGCGCCGCGGATCGGCCGCGCCGGCAAGGCAACCTCCGGTGCGGCGCTCAGCCGACACGCGGTCAGCAGCGCCAGTGTTACCGCCGCCACGAACAGGGGCTCGCTCATCACGAGCCCATCGGCGGTCACCAGCGGCGGATAGAGCGCCGCGATCGATGCAGCGACCACGCCGGCGCGCTCACCGCCGATGCGGCGCCCGAGAAACCCGATCAGCGCCACCGAGACCGCCCCGATCACGCACCCGGCGATCCGTTGCGCCAGCAACGACCGGCCAGGACTCCCGGTCAAGGAGACGAGCGAGAGCAGCAACGGGTACAGCGGGGGGTGCTCGGCGGTCGCGTGCGCGTGGCCGAAGATCCTCCGGTAGTAGAAGTGGCCATCGGCAATCAGGTTCGCAGCGCTGTGGTAGAAGCCCCCGTCGCCGCCGACTCCGATCGGAACGGGCGCGATCACCAGGATGTAGAGCAGCCTGATCCCCAGCCCCGCGAGCGCGATCGCCGCAATCCGGGCGCCAAACGAGCCATGTCGCACGTATATGACGTGGCCGGTAGGCACGTGCCTCAAAATAGAGCCATCTGATGAGCACCCTGCTCGGCACCACCCTCAATGGCCGCTACCGACTGGAGGCCCGGATCGGCTCCGGCGGGATGTCGACCGTCTACCGAGCGCTCGACGAGACGCTCGAGCGACAGGTCGCGGTCAAGCTGATGAACCGGGAGGTCCAGCATCAGAGCGACTCCGATCAGCTCGAGCGCTTCGGGCGCGAGGCGCGCGCCGTCGCACAGCTCTCCCATCCACACATCGTCGGCGTGATCGACGCCGGCGAAGACGAAGGCCGGCCCTACATCGTCTTCGAGTACGTCGAGGGCGAGACGCTGAAAGAGCGCATCCAGCGCGAGGGCCGCCTTCCGATCGCCGAATCGATCGCGTATGCGATCGAGATCGCGCGAGCGCTCGGAGCGGCGCACGCCCGCCATATCGTGCATCGCGACGTCAAGCCCCAGAACGTCCTGATCGACGAAGAGGGGTCGGCCAAGGTCACCGACTTCGGGATCGCGCTGATGCTCGACGAGCAGGGCCTGACCGCCGATGGGCGCGTGCTGGGCACCACCGACTACGTCTCTCCCGAGCAGGCCCTCGGAGCACCCGTCACCGGCCAGTCCGATCTGTACTCGCTGGGCGTGGTGCTCTACGAGATGCTGACCGGGGAGGTTCCGTTCAAGGGCGAGGGCCAGGTGGCTGTGGCGATGAAGCACGTTCGTGAGCTCCTGCCCGACGTGCAGTCAAAGCGCCCTGAGGTCTCGGCTGCGCTCGCCGCGGTGATCGACACCGCGACCGCCAAGCGTCAGGAGGACCGCTACGCCGACGACGCGGAGCTAATCGCCGACCTGGAGGACGTGCTCCTGATCGAGACCACGCGGGCGGGTGGCGCGAGCGGCCAGGCGACCGCAGTGCTGCGAACCCTTCCCTCAGGCGCGCAGCACCGGGTGCCCTTCAGAGTCCGCCGTCCGGTGCTTGCGCTGCTCCTCGCGCTGGTGGTCGTGGCGGCGATCGGCGGGGCGGCGGCGTGGCTGGGGACGCGAACGCACCACGGGACCGGAAAGCTCGCCCAGCCGGCGCCGTCGCACGCGCTCTCCCAGGTCGCGCTGTGCCAAGCCTGCGCCCACGGCTACAACCCTCTCGGAGCACCCAAGCAGGAGCACGAGCAGACCGCTGGACTCGCGATCGACAACAACGTCAACACGGCGTGGACGACGCAGACCTATGACAACGCCGTGCTCGGCAAGGCGGGCGTCGGGATCTTCCTCGACGCATATCCCGGCACCGCCGCGCGCGTGCTCCAGATCCTGACCGCTACGCCCGGGTGGAACGCAACGATCTACGCGCGCAACGACACGCCGCCCGGCGACCGGGGCCCCCCGGCGGGGTGGACCCGCCTCGGGGGCGCTAACGACGTCAAACCCAAGCAGCGCATCCGGCTCTCGACGGACGGGGGCCGCTATCGCTATTACCTGGTCTGGATCACCAACCTGGGAAGCCACACGCAGGTGGCGATCAAGGAGCTGACGCTCTACAGGTAGCCGCGCCGGATGCGCGGCTGTGGTAACTGCCGTCGCTGCCGTCGCGACCGCAGCGGTTACCTGGAATCCCAGCGTGGAGGTCGTGGCGGCCCGAGAGCAGGATGCCACCTTCGCCCTTGGTGGGCGGCTAGCGGCTACGGCTTCCCAAGCGCCTCAGAAGCAGTAGCGGCGCTCGGCGGCGTGGCGCTCCAGCGCCAGCTTCACGAGCCGGTCCAGCAGCTCCGGATAGGGCATCCCGCCGGCTTGCAACAGCGAGGCGAAGACGCTCGTACGGGTGAACCCGGGGATCGTGTTGAGCTCGTTGACCAGCACTTCCTCGCCCTGCACGAAGAAGTCCACCCGTGCCAGTCCGCAGCAGCGCGCCGCCACGAAGGTCTCGACGGCGAGCTCGCGCACGCGCCGGCGCACGTGATCCGGGATCCGCGCCGGGACGACCAGCTCCATGCCGCCGACGGCGTACTTGGCCTCATAGTCGTACCAGCCTTCCTCTCCTTTTCCGGTGAGTACGATTTCCCCCGGCTCCGAAGCGAACGGATCGTCGTTGCCGATCACCGAGCACTCGGCTTCGAGGCCGCTCGCGGCCGCCTCGACAATCGCCAGCGGGTCGCACTCAAACGCCTGCTCGAGCGCCGCCGCAAGCCCTTGCACGCCGGCGACGCGCACGATCCCCAGCGAGGATCCCATCCGGGCGGGCTTCACGAAGACGGGCATACCCAGCGAGGCGAGGTCCCCCAGGACCACGCCTCGCTCGCAGCGGTAGCGCTGCACGGAGACTCCCCGGTATCCGACCTGCGGGATGCCGGCCTGGGTCATCAAGTCCTTGAAGACCACCTTGTCCATGCACAGCGCCGACGCAAGCACGCCTGCTCCTACATAGGGGACGCCAAGGCACTCGAGCAGGCCCTGAACCGTCCCGTCCTCGCCAAAGCGGCCGTGCAGAGCCGGGAAGACGGCGTCGGCCCGCTCCAAGCCGCGCCCGGGCTCCAACGCAACTGGGTGGCCGTCTCGGCGCCAGCACCCTTCCGGCCCGATCTCGATCATCATGACCTCGTGACCCGCAGCCCGCAGCCCGGAGCAGACAGAGGCCGCCGAGGCAAGCGAGACCTCGTGCTCGGAGGAGCGCCCGCCACCGAGCACCGCCACGCGCAGAGCGCTCACCTGCCGGGTGGGCTCGGGCTCGGGCTCGGGCTCGTGGGCGTGGCCGGCGTGTAGTGCCCGACGACGATCGTCACCATGCTGCCCTTGCCGACGATACTGCCGGGCGACGGGCTCTGAGAGAGGACGATCCCTTCGTTTGCCTGGTTGGTGACCGGCTTGGGGCTCTGGCTGACCTGGAAGCCGGCCCTAGTGAGCGTGCTGGACGCTGCGCTTGCGGTGCTCCCCACCACTCTCGGAACCGACGCGGTGGCAGGCGCGGGTGTTGGTGAAGTCGACGGTCCCGACGACGGCGCCTGCGCTTGCGCCTGCGCGATGACGATGTTGACAGTCGAGCCCGGGGCCGCGCTGGCGCCGCCCGAAGGGCTCTGGCTGATCACGTCCCCGGCCGGGACCGTGCCGGAGGGCTGCGTGCTCGTGGTGACCTTGAAGCCGGCGGCCTGCAGCGCGGTCTCGGCGCTGGCCTGCGTCTGCCCACTCACGTCGGGGACACCCATGCTTGTGGCGCCCGTGTTCGATTTCCCGGACGAGACGAAGATCGTCACCTTCGTGCCGACTGGTGGCGTTACGCCGGCCCCCGGATCGGTGTCGGCCACCTTGCCCGCGCCAAAGGTGCCCGAGGGAATGTGCATGATCGGGCCGACGCTCAGGCCCGCTGCGCGGATGAGCTGCTCTGCGCTCGCCACGCTCAATCCCTTTACCGCGGGCACGGTGCGGTTGCCGGCCCCCTGGGAGACGGTCAGCATCACCGTCGAGCCCTTGTCGGCCCTGCTGCCGCCGAGCGGCTGCTGAGAGATCACGGTGCCGGCGGCGTGCCCGTTCGGGACCCCCAGGACGCTCACCGAGAAGCCGGCGTTCACGGCCACGGTGCGGGCGTTGTTCACCGTCTGCCCCACGACCGCCGGCACCACCGCCTGCGCCGGGCGGGTGAGCAGATATGCCGCGATCGCCCCGCCTGCCACCAAAACGGCGAGGGCCAGGGCCAGCACACGGCGCCGCCTGCGACTCAGCCTCCCGCGCTTGGGAGGCTGCGAAGGCTCCCCCGCCGGTCCAGACGCAGCTTCGCCGTCGAGCGCTGCGGATGACGGCGGTGGGGTCTGCTCCGCAGCCGCCGCGGCCGTGCCTACGGCGGCGCCGAGGATCAGCGCGGGCATGCTCGTCGTGGGCTGAGGGCCCGCCCCGGTGCCGATCAGCGCCTTGACGTGCTCCAGCGCCGCGATCAGCTGATCCGCGTCAGCCGGGCGATCGGCGGGGTCCTTGTTGAGCGCCCACATCACCACCTGCTCCAGCTCGAGCGGGATCATCGGGTTGACAGTTGTTAACGCGGTCGGGGCCTCGGACACGTGCTTGATCGCGATCGTGACCGCGGACTCAGCGTCGAACGGGACGCGGCCGGTTAGCAGCTCGTAGAGCACCACCGCAATCGAGTACAGATCCGAGGAGGCGCTCACCGCCTGCCCCTGGGCCTGCTCGGGAGACAGATATTGGGCAGTTCCCATGATCGAGCCGGTCTCGGTCATGTCCGAGGCACCCGCGCGCGCGATCCCGAAGTCGGTCACCTTCACCTGATCGGCGTCATCGATGATCGCGTTCTGTGGCTTGAGGTCACGGTGGATCACGCCCCGGCGATGAGCGAACCGGGCGGCAATGAGAATCTGGAGCGTGATGTCAATCGCGCGGATGGGGTCCAGCGGCGCCTGCTCGGCGATCAGCGCCTTGAGCGTCTGGCCCGGGAGATACTCCATGGCGATGTAGTAGGTGCCCTCGTAGGAGCCGCGGTCGTACACGCTCACGACATTGGGATGCTGCAGGCCCGCGGCGGCCTGCGCTTCGCGGCGGAAGCGCTCGACGAAGTCCGGGTCCTCGGCGAAACGCCCGTGCAAGAGCTTTAGCGCCACCTTGCGCCCGAGCTGCTGATCCTCGGCCAGGAACACATCGGCCATGCCCCCGGCTCCAAGGCGCGAGATCACCTCATAGCGCCCGTCAATCATGGTCCCGGTTACGACGTCTGGCATCGCTCAGCCGCCCTCCGACAGCAGCAGCTTGATCATCGCGCTCGCGATCGGTGCCGCGACGGTGCCGCCGAACCCGCCCTGGGTCTGGTCGATCGTGACGGCAACCGCCACCTTGGGGTTCTGGATCGGAGCGAAGCCGATGAACCAGGGCTCTGTCAAGTTGGACCCCGGCCGGCCGATCGACGCCGTGCCCGTCTTGCCCGCAACCTCGATTCCGCCCAGCTGCGCGGGCGTGCCGGTCCCCTCCTCGACCACCTTCTTCATCATCTGGGCGATCTCCTGCGCGGTCGAGGGCTTCATCACCTGGTTGTAGACGCTCGGCTTGATCGTCTCGACGGTGCGCCCGTCCTGGTCGACCACGCGGTCGGTCAGACGGGGCACCATCAGCTTGCCGCCGTTGGCGACGGCGCCCACCACCATCGCCATCTGCAACGGCGTGACTTCGAGGTTCCCCTCGCCGATCCCGATCCTGCCGATGTCCTCCTTGGAGCTCCCCGGTGGGTAGGCCCGGTCGGTGATCGCCGAGAACGGGGCGCTGGCGGCGAGCTCGGCCGGCGGGTAATCGAGCGGCGGCCTCGAGTAGAACCCGAACCGCTTCATGTACTTCGTCATCGTCGAGCGGCCGACCGACTCGGCGACCTGGGACCACACCGTGTTGACCGAGTAGGTGAGCGCGTCGGTCAGCGAGGTCGGCCCGAAGCTCTGGTTGTTGTCGTTGTGGAGCGGCACGCCTGAGATCGTGACCGGCGAGTTGCCGTTGACGCTCGAGCTCGGCGTGTAGGCGCCGCTGTCGATCGCTGCCGTGGCGGTGACGATCTTGAACGTGGAGCCCGGAGGGAAGCCCGCCTGGGTCGAGTTGTTGAACGTCGAGATGCCGGGACCGGTGGCGTCCGGGCTGTTGTCGTCGTAGGTGGGGTTTGCGTACATCGCCTTGACCGCACCGGAACGTGGATCGAGCGCCACCACCGAGCCCGCGCGACCAGCGAGCTGCTGGACGGCGAGCCGCTGGGCCTTGGGGTCGAGCGTCGTGTAGACGTCGTCGCCCACCCGCTGTGGGGTTAGCTGGCCGAAGATCGAGCTGAGTCCTGTCTGCAGGCCGCGCAGCTCGGACCCGCGTGAGCGCTCCAGGCCCGCGTCTCGTCCCTGGACGGCAATCGAGTACCCGGTCGCCTGCGAGAACAATCGATGCGTCGGATAGGTTCGCAACCAGGTGTGGTCGGGCGCGGGCAGCGACTGCGCGAGCACTGTGCCATCGTCAGCGAGGATCCGCCCGCGCTTGATCTTCAGCTCGTCGATCAACGTACGGCGGTTCAGGGTGTTGTTGCGAAGGGCCGTGGCATCCAGCACCGTCCAGCGCGTCGTCCACGCGATCAACAGCACGAACAGCAGCACCACGAGCCCGAACAGACGTACGATCGGCGTGCTCATCGAGGCTCCGGCCTTCGAGCACGGTCGGAGACGAGCAGCAACAGCGCCAGCAGGACGAAGTTGGCGACGATCGAGGAGCCGCCGTAGGAGATGAAGGGCAGCGTCACGCCGGTGAGCGGGATCACGCGCGTGACGCCGCCGACGATCACGAACACCTGCAGCGCCAGTACCGCCGTCAGACCGGTCGCCATCAAGGTCGAGAACGAGTCCCGGGCCAGCAGCGCGGTCTTGAAGCCCCGCGCGACGAACAGCAGGTAGGTGAGCAAGACGGCGCTCGCACCGAACAGCCCCAGCTCGTCGGTGATGACGGAGTAGATCGTGTCATTCGCCGGGGCGGGCAGCAGCGAGTAATGGCTCCCGGGAAACGTGAGCGTTGCCTGACCGAACCCCTGCCCGAAGATCCCCCCCGCCGCCTGGGCGAAGAGCGAGTTCGCGACCTGATAGCTGCCGCCGACCTTGTTGTAGAGCGCCGGGCTGAACGGGTGCAGCCAGTCCTCGACGCGATCGTGCACGTGGGGGATGTGCGTGCCCACGTACCACGCCCCCAGCGCGAACGCCGCCATCCCCACGACCACGAAAGAGAGGCGGCTGGTGGCGACGTAGAGCACCGCCAGCAGACCGCCGTAGAACATCAGCGAGGAGCCGATGTCGTGGAGCACGAACAGGATCAGCATCGCGATCCCCCAGATCACCAGCACGGGCCCGAAGTGCTTGAGCGGCGGGATCGTGATCCCCAAGAACCGCCGCGCCCCCATCACCAGCACCTGGCGCGTGTCGCGCAGGTAACTGGCCAGGAAGATGACGAGGCCGATCTTTGAGAACTCGGTCGGCTGAAAGATGAACACGCCGGGGATGCGCACGCCGAGATAGGCGCCATTTACTTGCGCGCCGATGCCGGGCAGGCGCGGCAGGAGCAGCAGCCCGAGCGAGACGAAGACGATCACGTAGCGATATTGCTCGAGCTTGCGGTAGTCGCGAAAGGCGACGATCGTTACCGCGAACAGGACCAGCCCGAGCACGAACCACTGCGCCTGCTGGCGCGCCAGGGTGGCGTCGATCCGGTAGATCACCACGATCCCGAAGCTCGCCAGCAGCGCGACCAACGGGAACATGTATGGATCGGCTTGGGGCAGCGTGATGCGGATGAAGACGTGGCCCGCGATGCACAGCCCGAGGAAGATCGCGCCATAGGTCAAGGAGATGTTGGACAGCGCGTTCGAGCGCTGGATGAAGACCGCCGCGAACCCCGCCGTCACCAGCAGCGAGGCCGGGACCAGGCCGAGCAGCTCACGGTTGCGCGCGCTCATTGGCTCACCGGAAGTCCTCCGCAAGGCATCCGGCCTCGCGCTCGAATTGGGCAGGGCTACCTCCGGCCGCCCTCGACCGGGTTTCTCGCTCGCGCTTTGCGCTCACCGAGAAACCCTTCCGAGCTCCAGGTCCCGGACCAGCGTCGTGGCGCTGGTCTCCGAGCTCAGGTGGTGATCGAGCACCTGAGCGCGGCGGTCGGCCGGGATCAGGGCGCCAGGAACACCTGAGACATAGAACGTCTCGTAGAGCTCGAGGCCCGCCGGCAGATCGTACGGTAGCCCCCTATAAATTGTGACAATCCCGTTCGTATTCGTACCGACGAAGTAGAGCTGGCGGGTCGCGAGCCACCCTCCGGCGCCGAGGAGGCCCAGGACGATGAGTGTCGCGAGCACTGCCGCGACGGGTTTCGCGCCGCGGCGCTCGCGTGGGCGATTCGGAGCCGCCCGGGGTGCGCTCGGTGCGAGGGGTGCGAGGGGTGCGACCTCCCCCCGCGCAGCAAGCGCTTCCCGCGCAGCGTGCGCTTCCCGCGGCGCGGGCACACCCCGGGGAGCGAGCACACCCCGGGGAGCGAGCGCCACGGCCGGGCCACGGCTTCCCGCCCCGCCGAGTCCGTGCACGCGCGGTGAAAGACCCACCATCGTCTGCTGCTCGGCGGCGCCCTCGCCATCGCCAGCCTCCTCCAGCCGGACGAGCACGACAGTTATGTTGTCGCGCCCGCCCGCATCGTTTGCCGCCGAGATCAGGGCGTCGGCGGCGTGGGCGATGGTGCCCGGTGCCGCCAGGATCTCCCCCATCCGGTCCTCTGCGATCATCGAAGTCAGGCCATCGGTGCACAGGAGCAGAACGTCACCCGCACGCACCGGATAGGTCCACGTATCGACCTTCACTGACGCCTCTGGACCGAGCGCACGCGTGATGATCGACCGCTGGGGATGCTCGGCGGCCTGCACCTCGGTCAGCTTGCCGCTGCGCACGAGCTCGTCGACGAGCGAGTGATCCTGCGTAAGGCGATTCAGCGACCCCGCGCGGAACATGTAAGCGCGGCTGTCGCCAACGTGCGCGATCGCGAGATCGGCCTCGCCGAGATAGGCAGCGGTGAGCGTCGTTCCCATCCCGGCGCGTTCGTGCTGGGTACGCGAAAGATCGTAAATTCGCCGATTGGCGTCGCGCGCCAGACCGGCCAGGCGCTCTTCTGCGCTGCCTGACCCCGGCAGCCCGCCTTCAAACGTCTGCACCGCGATCTTGGACGCCACCTCGCCGGCCTGGGCGCCCCCCATCCCGTCGGCGACCACGAAGACCGGAGCGCGCGCGAGCACTGAGTCCTCGTTGTCGAGGCGATGGCGACCGGTGTCTGTCTTGGCGATCGTTTCGGCGGCGCGGAGCATAGTGCGACTCTTGGAGCTGATTTCAGTCTTCTCGGAAGTGCGCGAACGTCCAGTTTCGACCTGGCGAGCAGCTCATTGCAGATACGAGAACTCGCAGTCGCCGATGCGTATCCGGTCGCCGGGATGGAGCGGCTGGGGGCCGGCGAGCGGCTGTTCGTTGAGATAGGTGCCGTTGGTGGATCCCAGATCCTCGATTACGACTAGCTGACCTTGTCGCGAGATTCGTGCGTGCCTCGAGGACGCAAAGCCATCCTCGAGCCGTACCTCGACATCTCCGCGGCCGAGGGTAGCGCCGGCGGACAAGTCGTATGTAGTCCCTGGCTGCAGCCCAGCGGCGTGCTCGACAAGCAGCCGCGGCTCGGGGGCGAGGCCGGCGTCCTCTGGCCCGGCCGCCGAGTGGGTGCTCGTGGCGTCCGCGGGCAGCGCTTGGCCGGATTGCGACCCGCGGCCCTGCCCCCTTCTCAGATCGCGAAGCGCGCTCGCGGCGACCCACAACAAGAACAGGTAGAGCACGGCGAGAAAGCCGAACTTCAGCGCTACCGAAACGGGCGCGAGCATCGGAGCGGAGGCCCTCCTACTCCAACTCGAACGTGATGACCGACGTGCCGATCTCGATCCGATCTCCTGCTTGAATGACTCCGGGTCCGTCGATCCTCTTGCCGTTGAGGCTGCACCCATTGGTCGAGCCGAGATCGGCGAGGATCCACGATCCGCCCCGGGGGCGGATCTCGGCGTGGCGGCGGGAGGTGTTCGGATCGTCCAGCACGACATCGCATTCGCGGCTTCGTCCCAGCGTCGCGCCGGCCGGCCCGACGACCACACGCTTGCCGTCGAGGAGCAGTAGCGCGGTCTGGCGGCGCATGTGGGCGCGATCGGCGAGCGGCTCGGAAAGACGACCGGCCGTGCTGTAGATCATCGTACGCCCCGATTGGGCGGGCGGTGAGCCGCGCTCGGGGTCCTTCGAATGGACGGGGTCTAATGCGGGGCTGCGGTCCCGTGCGGGCGCTGCCAGCTTGGTCTGAATGCCAAATTCCCCAAGCCCGAGCTCTTCGCCGGTCTCGAACCGCACCACCGGTGCCGATAGCAGAGCAAGGCGCTCTGCGCGCGCGTGCTCCAATAGGTAAGCGGCCAGCTCCGTCCCCAAGGCCTCCTCATAATCGGCAAACCTCTCGCGGTCCACCACCGACAGAAAGACGCGGTACTCGTTGGGCACATAGGTCTGCGACAGCGAGGGCGACTTGTGCTCCTCCATCTCACGCGCGAGCTTGCGCGCGATCTCGACAGGACGCACCTCGGAGCGGAAGGCACGACTGAACGTGCCTTCGACGAGGCCGGCGATCCTGCTTTCGAGGCTTCTGAGAACGCTCATGAGTCAACGGCGCAAGGCCCATGCTACGCAAGTCCCGCGCGGGCGCTCCTACGCCGGCGAGCAGCGCGCCACCTCCTCAGTGTGCTTGGCGCCAGCGCGACCAGCGCACTGAGGGCCGCTCCCGCCGCCGGGCCAAACCATGCGCCTAGCGCAGGCCCCATGCCGTGGATCTCGTGCACGCCGCCGCCGCTGTGCACCCCACCAAGCACGACGATGGTAGCCGACACCACGGCGCCAGCCCATGCCGCCGCCAGCACGGCGTCAAGCGCCAGCGACCGGCCTCGAACCAGCCACGGAAGAACCAGGGCGCCAAGCGCCCACACCGGAGCCGGCGCCAGAGCACCGGAGCTCAGCAAGGGGAGAAGAACGTGATGGACCGCCTGCCCCAGCGACGGCGCCCAGACGCCTGAAGGCGGCGTTCGCGGCGCCCTTCCGGCGTACAGACCGGTGGACTGGCCGGCCAGCGGGCCGGCCAGCTCGAGCCACACCCAACCGATCAACCCCAGTCCGGCGCGACGCGGCGCGCTGGCGACGCGCGCCGCGACGGCAGGCCAGGCACCCGCCAGTCCCAGCATCCCGAGCGCAGGGGCGCCTGCGCAGAGCGGCCAGGCAGAGGGGGCAAAGGGCAGCAGGAAGACCGGCAGCAACGCGCCGGTCACCAGCACGAGCGCCGCGCCTGAACGGCCCCCGAGGGCGGCGGTGCTCGCGAGGGACGCGACGAGCACCAGCCAGCCGGCACGGGGCAGCGCCATTACGAGGGCCGCCGCCAGCAGCGCGCTGAGCGCCGGGGGCAGGGGCGCAGCCACGAGTACGTGACCCGTGAACCAAAGCGTCAGTGCGCCCGCCGCGAATGCTGCGAGGCCTCGTGGCGGCCACGCCAGGGCCGCCAAGCCCGGCGCTCGGAGGCTGGGTCGGGGCTCGGACTGCGGGTGCTCCGGGTCCCCCCGGGCGAGGCGCTCTCCTCCGAGCTCGTGCGAGCTCGGCAAGTCGTTCGTCCTACGCCACGGGCTGCTCACAACCCCCGGTTGGTCCCCGACCTGGGCCAGGGCCGCCACCAGCGTCCCGCGCAGCTCCTCGACGCTGCCGCGCTCCCGCGGCGCCGGTCGCAGCGCCAGATCGATGCCATAGCCGAGCTCGCGCGGGAGATCGCGGCGCTGGCGGCGCAGAGGCGGCAAATGTGCGCCACTCCCACTCCCAGCCCCGAGGCGCCGCGCGCGCTGCACAGCCATGATGCCTCCGATGCGACCAGGATTGACACGGCGGATTCCAGCTGACGTTGCAACACCCACTCGATTTGGAGGTTGCGATGCGGAGCAGGCGACGGACACCCGCTGGCGGGGTGCAGGCCGAAAAGCAGCGGCGGTACGTGGGGCTGATCGTGGCG